>Ga0209491_10002534_pt1 | contig 32322 bp, 29 predicted proteins | sample BON02_FD_187213 | JGI IMG/M metagenome (GOLD analysis project Ga0209491, IMG submission 187213) | Freshwater microbial communities from Lake Bonney liftoff mats and glacier meltwater in Antarctica - BON-02 (SPAdes) (version 2) | ecosystem: Environmental > Aquatic > Freshwater > Ice > Glacier...
ATTTCGCTGCGGCCGTAACGAACCGGTCGGCCTTCCCAAGGTTGTCAGCCTTGTTGGGCCCCGAGGTCAGTTGAACTGCAGCAACACGCATGCGTTAGACGATACGGCTCGGGGCACGAACACTCATTTTTGTGGAGCATTCGCTCACCCGATTGCGAAGATGTTGGACTCCCGGTATTTCTGCGCGAGTCCAAGAGACAACTGATTGCTAGCTGCTCTTCTTTGCCGCCGGCTTCTTGGTCGCGGTTGCCTTACTTGTGGCGGTTGCCTTCTTAGCGGTTGCCTTCTTGGCGGTGGTCGCGCGTGGAGTAGGTACCTTCTTGGCCGCGGTGCTCTTTGCTGGTGCCTTGGTGGCTGACGCCTTTACGGGGCCCTTCTTCGCGGGCTCCTTCTTCGCGGCAGCTGATTTGGTCGCGACCTTCTTTGTTGAGACCTTCTTCGCCGTTACGTCGGCTGCCTTGTTGGCGGCCGCGCCGGTACGGTTCTTCGATGCTTTTTTGTCGACTCCTTTGACCAGCAAAGCCGCGCCAAGTGCTCCACCGAGATCGCCTAGTTCGGCGAGCAGGACTGCTGGCGGAGTATCAGGTTTAATCAGGTGCGGAATCATCGCTTCACGAATCGAGTCGACGAACGGTTCACCCAACCGGATGCCTAGCCCACCACCAATAATGATGGCTTCGGGATCGACAAGGTTGACGGCACTACCGATGCCGCTACCCAGTGCCCAGATTGCCCGGTCGATCAGCTTCTTCGCCATCTTGTCGTTCTTCTTCAGCGCGCTAGCCCACACCCCACTGGCCAAACGGGGCTTTTCCTTCTTCGCCATGATCTTGAATAGTTGTGTGCGTCGGCCCTTTCTGACCCACGACCGCGCCTGCTCCTCCATTGCCGCACGTCCGGCGTATGCCTCCATACAGCCGTATCGCCCGCAACCACAAGGTGCACCGTCCTTGGCCATGATCTGCATATGGCCGATTTCTCCGGCAGCTCCACGGCCAACCCAGAGTTCATCGTTGATCACGACTCCACCACCGACACCAGTTCCGCAGAACACACCGATCAGTGAGTCGTACTCGCGACCCGCACCGAGGGCAACTTCGGCTGCGACGCCGACCTGCACATCGTTACCGAGGAATACCGGAATCCCTGCGAGGCGTCGCGATAGTTCCGCGACGAGAGGGTAGGTGATCATCCAGCCGGGGAGGTTGCCCGCGTTGCTGAGCGTGCCATCTTCGACATTGATCTGGCCAGGCCCACCAATGCCGACACCCACTACATCGGCGAGGTCTACCCCAGCTGCGGTAATGGCGGCTTTGACCGACGAAGCGATCGCATCGGTCACTCCGTCTGGGGTACCCGTGGTCGGCGTTGGTCGCCGGTCGGTACCTAGGATCTGATTATCTTGGTCAACGATCGCAACTTGGATCTTTGTTCCACCAAGGTCGACTCCGGCTCTAAGCATGGCTACCCTCTCGTCTTTTTTGCGCTCGTCCTTGTGGCGCTTCTTCGTTGACTTCGCTCGGGACATGTCTAGTGGACTTTGTCTCCTGATGCGACCCCATCAGCATGATCGGCTGGCCAACTGCCACCGTTCTCCCAGAAGTAGCGGATGTCGTCGAGCTGACGGCCCTTGGTTTCTGGTGCGTACTTGAAGACGAAAGCGAACGCCATGACCGCGAGGACAGCGAATGCGATGAAGACCCATTGCTGGCCGAATGTCTGGATCGCCGACAACGTGAAGGACGCAACAATCAGATTCGCAACAAGGTCCGAGGTCAGCATGGCGCTCGTTCCGTAGGCACGCAAACGGCCTGGGAAGGCTTCGGCTGCATACACCCAGACCAGCGACCCGAATCCGAAGACGAAGCCGATATTGACCAGTGCGAGCCCGGCGAAACCGAGGATAATCTGAATCGTCGAGAAAGTTCCGGTACCGACGGCAAATGAGACGCCAGAGGACAACAGCAGGCCGAACGTCATGATCCCGATACCTGTCATGAGGATCGGTCGGCGACCCCAGCGGTCGATGTAACGCATTGACGTCAACACGGCCAACAGCGCAAAGACCTGAACACCGGCAGACATCCAAATCGCCTCGACGTCAGTGTCGACACCCATGGATTTGAAGAGCTGAGGACCGTACGTAACCGTGGCGTTAATACCGGTGATCTGGATGAAGAATCCGAGGGTGACAACGAACACCGTTGCCCGCAGGAAGGGCCTGCGGAACATCTCTCCGATTCCGCCGCCGGACTCGTCATCAATCGTGTCTTGCATCTCTTGGATCTCGGCCTCAAAGTCCGCATCCGGATCGATGCGCTCGAGAGCTTCCGTTGCCTCTTTGCGACGGCCCTTCAGCATGAGCCAGTTGGGAGTCTCGGGCAGCTTCATCAGCATCGGTAGTAACAGCAGAGCTGGGACGGCAGCGACACCCAACATGATCCGCCAGTTGTATGACGAGTCGGCTTCGCTCAGAGTGGCCGAGAAGACGTTGCCCAAGATGATGCCGATAACACCCATGACTTGGTACAGCACAAGAGTTCGTCCACGCACCGCCGCCGGGACCGATTCTGCGACGAACAGTGGAACAGCGATCAGGGACAAGCCGATGGTTAGACCGAGGAAGAACCGAGATCCAGCAAGCGAGAGCTCGTTGAAGGAGATCGCGGACGTTAGGCAGAAGACTAGGTAACCAGCGGCGACAGCGATGATGGACTTCTTGCGACCAACCTTGTTGGCGATCCAGCCACCGAGGACGGCACCGAGGACCTCACCCCAAACGATTGCCGCAGTGACGAACTCGACCTGCTGGGTACTGAGTCCCAGGTCTGGCCCGAACGACAACGCGGCGCCACCGATATTTCCGTTGTCGTAACCGTAAATAAGCCCAAGGGTGACGGCGCTCAGAGTCACCAGCCCGGCACCCTTAGCAATCTTCCCCTTGGTTACTGAGTCCATCGTTGGGTCTGACATCGTTCCTCCACGAATCCGCTAAACGCGGGTCCCGACAACCCGCAACTTTTGGATCTTTGCGCAAGGGATGCCGAATTGTCGCGCTGAGAGTTCCAACTGACGCGAATGGGTGATGCGTCGGATTCGAGTTGCGGCGTCGACATCTTGGGTGCTTGTCGTGCTAGGCGCGTGGTTAGCTCAGAGTCGCGACGACGAGGGTGACGTCATCGCGCTCCCAATCTGCTGCCCGGTCGCGGGCTGCTGCGAGTACGTGAGCAACGACCTCGGCGGGTGCTGATACGCCAGCGGTCTTTGCTTGTGACATCAGCGCGATGAGGCCCTCCTGTTCAAGCTGCTCGCCGCCCGCATCATGGCTTTCGGTGATGCCATCGGTGCACACAACCACGAGGTCCCCGGCAGCGAGCGCGCACGATTCACTGCGCCAGCTTCCACCGAGGGTCGACAGCAGCGGACCGGTGACGTCAAGCTCGCGCGGTTCCCCCGCAGGTCCAATGATCAGTGGTGCCGGGTGCCCTGCATTGATCCACTCGACGCTGTTGTGGATCGGATCGAGGATAACGAGCGCGACAGTGGCGAAGAGTGCGTCGTAGTCGGCGAACAACTCGCACCCGCGCTCGATGGCTGTCAGGGCGCTTCCCCCCGCGCTCAGGACGCCGGTCAGTCGCAGCTTCAACCGGATCCCGGCGAATCCGGCAGCGGGCCCGTGGCCAGAAACATCGGTGACGATGAGCGCGGACCTGCCATCGCTAAGTGAGACAACATCCCACCAGTCGCCCGCGAGGACTCCTTGGGCGGATTGTTGTTCGCCGAAGATCGTTAGCCCGGCGGCGTGAACATGGGAAGGGCGAGTCAGCTCGGCACGCATCGCGCTGATGTCAGGTGCTTCGGTCGTCAAGCTCTCGTTCGCCCGGGTCGCCTCATCGATCTGTGCGACGAGTTGGGCGCGCATATCCTCAGCATCCTTGGCTGCCTCTCGGAACTCGGGCGGGCCTGAGCCAACGATCGGGGATTCGCGGTGCCCTTTCGTTGCGACGTTCCGTAGTTGGCGGCGTAGTTTACTCAGGGGTTTCAGGACGCCGTTTTGTAGGACGACGAGGGAGGCCACGAGTCCGATGACGAGAGCCGCGGCGGCAAAGAGCAACACCACTCCGAGCAGTGTGCTCGAGTCGCGAAGGGATGTGAACTCTCTGTTCAGGTCAACGTCCACCGCTGCTTCCAACGCGCCAGCTTCGGATCGCATGAGTTGAGCAGTGAACTGGCTCTGGGGCGAACCGTAGGTTGCGCGCGCCCGCTCCAGATTCCCGCTGCGAACTTGTTGGATCACCGGCTCGGCGACAGTGGCGATCCATAGATTTCGAGCCTCTGCTGCATCCTCGACACGTGATTCGAGGTCTGAACCAAAACCAGCAAGCGAGACTCGCAGCCGTTCGATCGCGACGGAGGATGAATTTGCGCCTTCTGCATAGGGTTCTAACGACGCTGCTTCTTGGGTTCTCAGGTAGGAAGAGACTCCGCGGTCCATGCTGGCGATTCCGACATTCAGCCGAGAGGACGCCTGCGCTGCGGGACTCAGTTGGTTGAGGGCCGCGTCGCCCGCCTGCGTTGTTGACGTGTAGCTCCCGAATGTGAAGCCACCGACGACGAGCAAAACAGTCATGCCAAGAACGGCTAGCGCACCGACCAGTCTTCGTAAACTCACGCTCAACACGCTAGTGCCTCGCGACGCTAGGAGTCTGCGCGATTGGTTGCGCGGCTGTTTACAGGTACTTCTCGGGATCGCGCTGCTTCTTATCAACAATCACTTCGAAGTGCAGGTGCGGACCGGTGCTGTTCCCCGTTGACCCAGACTTCCCGATGAGCTCTCCGACGGTTACCTGCTGCCCGACCTTGACCTTAATCTTCGACAAGTGCGCGTACATCGTCTTCATCCCGTTGTCGTGTTTGATCGTGATGGCATTTCCGTACGCACCCTCCGAGCCGGCTTTCACGACGACCCCGTTTGCTGCTGCCATGACGTCGGTGCCGGTCTTCACAACGAAGTCCAGTCCGGTGTGACGTCCGCTCGACCAGTTGTGACCGCCGTCCCCGAAGTGCGCGGAGTACTTGACCTTGGCCACCGGGTTAGCTAACGGCTTGGCTGGCGCGGCGGCGGGGACGACCGCTGGTGCCGCAACATCGACACCGATTGATGGATCCAGCATCGCGGCTCTACTTTGCGTGACCGCACCTGCTGGCAGCGCGATCATTGCGGCGAGCAGGCCGGCCCCCACGCTGGTGACGATTGTGCGCGATCGGACGTGGATCGGGTGCCGGGTTTCGCCGTGTTGGTTGTGAGTATTGCTCGGGCGACGTGGGTTCGTATCCATCTCAGCTTCAGCTCCTCGTAGGTGGCGGTGAAGTAGCCACACGTAGGTGCTGCCCGGTTCTTACGCCTACCTATGAGGCGGAACCGGACAAATAGTGACATTTCAGACGTGAGTCGTATCGCATTAGTAGTCTTGTGATCGCGCAGCGTGAGCCATCATCGGCGCAATGTCGCGGCTGTCACCCGTCTGGGGGAACCGGGGCTGGGGAACCGGGGCTGGGGAACCGGGCGGTGACGGGGCCCTCGACTCGTTCTTCATAGGCTGAGCACCGTGACCGTTCCCCGCTTTCGTTCCGCTCTGGCATCGATTCCCGCCTACCGCGCCGGTAAAGGCCCCGCTGTTCGCAGCGACGATGTCGAGGCGTTCAAGGTGTCCTCCAACGAGAACCCGTACCCGCCACTGCCTCGCGTACGGCAAGTGATCGCCGACGCCGCCGAACATGTGAACCGTTACCCGGATCCCGCCTCCACGGACCTCGTCGATGCAATCGCCGCCCACTGCGGCGTCCCGCGCGAACATGTCGCCGTGGCGACCGGTGCCGTTGCCCTGTGCTATCAGTTCGCTCATGCGACGGCCGGACCGGCCGACGAGGTGATCTTTGCGTGGCGCTCGTTCGAGGCCTATCCAATTCTGACGTCCGTTGCAGGCGCGGATGCCGTGAAGATTCCGTTAACCGAGAACCTGCACCACGACCTCGTCGCGATGGCCGCCGCTGTCACTGACCGTACGAGGCTGATCTTCGTGTGCTCGCCGAATAATCCGACAGGCACGATCGTCACCCAGGCAAAACTCGACACCTTCCTTGACGCCGTCCCCGATGACGTATTGGTCGTCCTGGACGAGGCCTACATTGAGTTCAATTCCGACCCCAGCGCTGCGGCTGGACTCACGACGTATGCGGATCGACCCAATCTCGCGGTGCTGCGGACCTTCTCTAAGGCCTATGGCTTGGCGGGTCTGAGGGTTGGTTATGCGATCGCTCAAACTCCCGTGATTGAGGCCCTGGCGAAAACAGCGCTCCCGTTCGGGGTCTCGGGTATTGCACAGGCTGCCGCCGTTGCGTCGTTGGCTGATGATGCCGAGCTCCTTGAACGAGTGGCTGCCCTCAACATTGAGCGGGTGGCGTTGCTCGCTGGACTGAGAGCGCTCGGATGCGTGGTCGGTGACAGTGAGGCAAACTTCGTGTGGCTGCCGCTAGGCCAGGATGCTGGCGCGTTTGCGCGACGGTGCGAAGAAGCCGGCTTGGCCGTGCGGGTCTTTGCCGGTGAGGGAGTGCGCGTCACGGTCGGCGAGCCAGCGGCGAATGCTCGACTCCTCAAGATCGCCGCTGCTTGGCTGCCAAGTTAGAGGTACCGAACGCCACACTTCGCCGGAGCGAGGGAAGGGTCGTCGGTGAGCTCTCGGGCGCCTGATCAGCGCTAGTGGCGGAAGCGATGTCCTCCTGAGTCTGTGCAACATCCGAGACCTCCGCGGAATCAACGATGAGTTCGGCTACGAAGTGGGGAACGAAGTGCTGCGGGTATTCGGACGGCGGCTACTCCGCGTTGGTCCGCCGGCCTCGGTGGCGCAGACAGCCACGGCGCCCTCCGCTGGTGATCTGATTCCAGGTGTCGCCGCGCAGTTTGGCAGTCGCTAGTCAAAGTCTGGCTCTATTCTCTCGTGCGAGTGGCGATCATTACGGATAGTAGCGAGGATCATCGATGTGGAGACGTTCGCTGAGGTGAGCCTGCTAGTCGTCGCTGGCTTCTTGCTGTTTTGTTTCCCGCTCGGAATGTTCACGTGGTACTTCCAGCGGTCGCAGCGTTTGTGGCTGGCAACCGCCGTGTGGTCGTTCTGCATCGCCGGGGTGGCGCTCGCGACGGCAGTGATCACTGCCGACCGAGGCGATCCAAACTTCTCGGCCGGTTGGTACTCCGTTCGGCACGTCCTCTTCGGCGCAACGGTGCTGGCATTCGTCTGGGTGATCCAGGAGATGTCCAACCGCCGACAGGGCTACTTGTTCGGCATCCTGATTGCGCTGGTGGTCATTCGGGGAGTTCTCTGGTTCACGACTGACCTGATCTGGACGGGGGCGGTTGGGCCTGACGGGACCTTGGTCTACGGCCCGATCCGCAACCCGATCGGCCTTGCCATCGGAGCGATCACACTGGGTATCGCGATACGAGCAGTAAGTCGCCCGTGGCCGTCACAACAGACCCGCCAGGTGGCGGCCTGGGTGCTGATTCCCACGGTCGTGCTGGGGACGATGCAGGGAAGTCTTCCGGCAGAAACGAGCGACTACACATCCGTCTTTATCTTCGCGATTCCGGTCTTAGTGGTCCAGGCGCAGTTGCTCTACCGGTCCTCGGTTGACGCGCACCGGAGTAACGAGCTCCAAAGGCGAGAGTCCTTGCTCGCAGCATTCGGTACTCGCGCTCTGGAAGTGGGAGGCACGGCGCCCGCCCAAGGAGCCGTCGATCTCGTCGTCGAAGTGGCCGGCGCCGGCCGATGCGAGTATTTAGAGTCCGTCGGTGGCCAAGTGCTCACCGTCGCATCGGCCGGGATACAACTGCCTGAAGTGTCGCGCGGGCGCTTCGCCGCCCTCGTCGAGGAACACGGTCGCCCGGTAGGCGAGCTCGTCGCCTGGGGCGACCTCGATGCTGATGACGAGTTGTATATCCGCAGCGTCAGCCTCATGTTGAGCGCGGCAACGAGCCGTAGCGCCATGGAGGCCGATGCCCGCGAGCGCGCGCTACACCACAGTCTGACCGGACTCCCGAACTGGCTCCTGCTCAAGGACCGCCTAGCCCAGCTCTTGGTGCGTCGGCAAAACCGGTTGGTTGTCCTGTTGTGTATCGATGTCGAGGATATGAAGTCGATCAACGATGAGTACGGCCACGAGGGCGGCGACGAGATTTTGCGTGAGATCGCTCGGCGGTTGAGCAGCATTACCGATGATCGGGCGACTGTCGCGCACATCGGAGCCGATGAGTTCGCTGTAGCTCAGATCGTCGATGACAAATCGCAGAGCGTGATTCTCAGTGCACGAATATCCGCGATCGGGCATCAACCGCTGGACTTTGGCGGTCAAAGCATCAGATTTAGTGTCCGCGTCGGCCTTGCACTTGCGGAGGACGACAAGACCGAACCCGACCTCTTCATTCGGGATGCCGAGATGGCCCTCATGTAAGCGAAAAAGGCGGCTGCCCCCCTCGCCAGTTACGACGAACGCGCGCGCGCCGAGGTAGTCGCCCGCCGTCGACTGGTGCGCGGGCTGCGAGAGGCTATTCGCAAGGACCAGTTCTTCGTTGAGTACCAACCCATCATCGACCTGTCGTCAGGTCACGTCGTTGGGGTGGAGGCGCTGGCGCGGTGGCGAACCGAGAACGGGCAGCTCGTGCCGCCTGGGGAGTTCATTCCGGTAGCAGAAGAGCTAGGAATGATCATGGTGATCACCCGGCGCATCTTCACGGAAGCGTTGGCGCAGCTGGCGCAGTGGGATCGTCAACGAGTCAAAATGCGCACAATGCGGCTATCGCTGAATCTGACGCCCCGCGTGGTCGGCGCGCCCGATCTAACGCCGTGGTTGAAAGAACTGCTTGACGCCAACGATATCGATCCTGCCCGGTTGACCCTGGAGCTCACCGAGTCGGCTTTGGTGTCTGCGCCCGGATCAATCGTCGATAAGATGATCGAGTTGCGAGATCTTGGGATGCAGATTTCGCTGGATGACTTCGGCACGGGATATTCAACCCTCAACCGGCTGATGGAACTGCCCGTATCCGAGTTAAAGATCGACCGTGCCTTTACCCAAAGCGATGAGGCATCGCACCGAGCGATCGTGCCCGGCGTGGTCCGGTTGGCCCGCGACTCGGGGTTAACTGTCGTCGCTGAGGGTATTGAGACCCGTGAACAGTTAGCCGTTCTTCTCACCGAGGACGTCGACTTGGGTCAGGGGTACCTGTTCTCGCGGCCCATTGCGCCCGAGCTGATCCCCGCCTTCGTCCGTGCGGCAGAAGGCCCCGAACAACCGCTGCTCAATCCCTAAGTCGGCGAAGGGACCGGGTCCACCGGGGCGCGGCCATCTTCGCTGCGGAACGCGATCAATGCGAGGAGCCCGCCGAACACGCAGACGGCCGCCGCAATGAGCATCGACGTTCGGTAGCCCGCGAGAATCGCCTCGCCGGTTCCGAGTGAATTGGCTTGGGATGCGGCCAGTCCGCCTGCCAGCGGCACCAAGATTATGGCGAGAAGTCCGCCGATCCTTGCCACTGCGTTGTTGATCCCCGATGCCGTCCCAGATTCGGCTGGACCCACATCGGCGAGGGCGGTGGCCGTGACGGGGGCCACCACGAACACCAGTCCAATCGCGAACACCACGAACCCAGGGAACACGAGCACCCAATATGACTGACCAGGCCGGATGTTGCCGAGCATGACCATTCCGACGGCCATAATCATCGGCCCGATCGTGAGCATCGGGCGGGCGCCGATCTTCGCCAATAGTCCTCCGGCCTTGGCGGAGAAGGTAGCCAAGACGATGGTGACGGGAACTCCGGCAGCACCGGCCGCGACGGCGGAGTAGCCGATCCCCTGTTGCAAGACGATGGTCACCAGGAAGAACGCGACACTCAGGCTGCCGTAGACGACCAAGGTGACGATGTTGGCGACGCTAAACGTGCGGAGTTTGAACAGCGCGAGGTTAATCATCGGTGGCGGTGTGCGCGTCACCGCTCGGCGCTTCTCGACGAACCCCAACGTGACGAGCAGGGCCGCACCGCTTGCCATCAGCCCAACCACGAGCCCGACGGGTAGACGCTCGATCTCAATCAGCGGACCGAGTAGCAGACCGAGTCCGAGCACCGCGAGAACGCCGCCAATGATGTCGACCTGGGACATGATGGGGGCCGGTGTGCGGGTGCCTGGATGGTTCGGGACGGCGAGGCGAGCGACCACGATTGCTCCCACCACGAGGGGTAGATTGATGAGGAATACCCATCGCCACCCCGACGGACTGGTATCAACGAGGAGCCCGCCCACAAACGGGCCGATCGCGGTGAAGACACCCGCGAGTCCGGACCACGCACCGATCGCCTTAGCACGATCTCCACCGGTGAAGGTCGAGTTAAGAATCGCCAAGGACGTCGGCACCATGAGCGCGGCCGCCGCACCTTGGATCATTCGCGCGACAACGAGCAGTTCCGCTGTCGGCGCCAACCCGCACATTGCCGACGAGACACCGAATGCCGCCACTCCGATCATGAAGATCCGGCGCTTACCGAGCAGGTCACCGAGGGCGCCGCCGACTAACACCAGTGCGCCGAGCGTCAGCAGATACCCATTCGTGACCCATTGGACGGTCGCCAGACCCCCGCCGAGATCCGCCTCGATCCGCGGCGACGCGACCGCGACCACAGAACTGTCGAGGAAGGCTAAACCGGAACCCAAAATGGTGGCGGTGAGCGTCAGGCGGGCCCGCCGCGATCCCCAGGTGAGGGTTGAGGTGTCACCCGCCGTCTGCCCAGATGTCACGGGGTGATCGCCAGGGCGCGGATGAACCGCGCGGCCAGATCCTCACTTCCGACGCACGCATCAGTGATCAGCGCGGTGGTCTCGGCTGGACGCAGGCGACCCGCTGATGCGGCGGCGTAAGTTGGCCAGTCCAGCGCTACTGTCAGGTTGGGCTTGGTCTCGAGGGTCGCAAGGAACTCGGCCCGCCCGTTCGCGTTAATCCGTACGAACCGCTCGAACGACACTCCCGGACCGGTCACGACGAGGTCCAACGTCGCACCGATGGGGGCGGCGGCCTTCTTCCCCCAGACATAGGGCAACCCAAGGGCGAACTGACCAGCACAGACCCAGGCAGCGTCACGACCAAGACCGCCAGGAAGGCCAGCGGCCGTTCTGATGTCTTGTTCATGGATCCACGTGTCGAGGATGCGCGTGCGGATCATCCGGTCTCTGGGCAGTTCGAGCCCGAGTGGCCCGGGGATCACTTCCCGAGGGTCTTCACCGACGCCCGAGTCGTTGCGCAGGTCATCGTGGCGCCAGGCGATGATCTCGATCAGCTCGGCGACCACAACGTCTTGGCTTTTGGTGCGGTACCAGTCGACGGCGCGTTCGGTGAGCTGTCCGAAGCCGCTCGTGATGTGCGGGAGCGACGCCCAATCCGGCTCGTGGTCGGGTGCGGGGGAGCCGTGCAGTTCAGACTCCAGTGCCAGAACGTGCGCGACGACGTCCCCGGCGCTCCATTCAGGACACGGACTCGGAGCAGCCCACTGCTGGGCAGTGAGCTGCTCCGCGAGGTCGCGGATAACGTCAAGTTGAGCCAGCCAGATCGATACCAGTTGATCGACCCCGGCGTGGGCGAAGGGCATGGGCAGTGTTGGTCCAACCGGTGTCGCGTGCGAAGACGTCATTGGGGGAGCGTACCGGCGGGTCGTCACGGGCGGTAGCGTCAGCGGTATGACTCGGGTGGCGATGTTGCAGGTCAAGGTTGATGCAATCGAGCCCGTCGCCGATCGAATCGCGCGCGTGCTGACCGCGACGGAGCAGGCGGCGATGCAGGCGGATCTCGTCATCCTCCCGGAGCTATGGCCGACGGGTGCTTTCGATTTGGCTTTGGGTGTGGAACATGCCCAAGCCATCAACGGCCCACTGGCGGCCGCTCTTGGCGAGCTCGCGGCCGCCACCGAGACCTGGATCCATGGCGGCTCATTCGTCGAGGCCAGTCCCGACGGCGGCTTCTTCAACACCTCCGTCCTGTTTGCTGCATCTGGTGAGCTCGTCGCGTCCTACCGAAAGATTCACCTCTTCGGATTCGACGTGGGGGAAGCGGCAATCCTTGAGGCGGGTGATCAGGTTGTTGTCGTCGATACGCCGTTGGGTCGCACAGCGTTAGCTACGTGCTACGACCTGCGGTTCCCCGAACTGTTCCGCAGGTTCGTCGATGAGGGGGCAACTGCGGTACTGCTGACCTCTGGCTGGCCGGATCGTCGGATCAGCCGGTGGTTGACGTTGGCTGCTGCCCGATCGTGTGAGAACCAGATGTGGCTTGTCGGGTGTAACGAGACGGGCGTCCACGGTCTGCACCAACTCGGTGGCCGGTCGATCGTCTGCGATCCCTGGGGAGATGTCGTAGCGGCTAGCAATTCTTTGGCCGAGGAGGCAATCTTCGTTGACCTCGACCCAGCGGTACCCGATCGCGTGCGTGCTGAGTTCCCCGTGCTGCGCGACCGTCGCCTGCGTTAACTAAGCCGATGATCAGCCAACGACAAGCCGATGACCCGCCAATATCAGCGTCGAGCGCCTGGCTACTAGTCGCGCTTAGCTCGATCGTTGAGCGCCGAGAGGTAGGCGTTGTAGTCATCCATCTCGCGGTCGCCGTGGCTATCGGTGAATCGATCACGCCGGGTGGATTCGCGCTCGTCACTTCGTGACCACTGAACTCCAATGATCAGCAGCAGCAGCACACTCGGGATCTCGCCAATCCCCCACGCTATTTGGCCGCCAATAACCGAGTCCCTCACCGGATCCACCAGCCATTCCGGTTGGACGAGCGAGAACCAGTTCGCCCCGACCACCGTCGGTGTTGACATCAGCGCAATGGCAAAGAACGCGTGCAGCACGATCGCCGTCAGCACCAGCATCATCCGCGCCCAATACGGCAGCGGCTTCGGTTTAGGGTCGGTTCCGACGACGACGTAGGACAGCAACAGCCCCGAGACCAGGAAGTGGATCGTCATGAAGATGTGCCCGATATGGCTACTCATGAGGAAGCCAAAGAGGTCCGTTAGGTACAGCCCGTAGAGACCAGAAACATAGATCGTCAGGATGATCAACGGGTTCGTGAAGAAGATTGCGATCTTGGAGTGCAGGCCAGTCATGATGAGTTCGCGCGGTCCCCGCCCTCCGGTCGGCGAGGGTTTGATCGCCCGCAGCGCCAGCGTCACCGGGGACGCCAGGACAAGGAAGATCGGCACCATCATGACGATCGTCATATGTTGGATCATGTGCAGGCCGACTGACACTTGGGAGTAGATCGAGATCCCGGAGTTGGTCGTCCAGATGAAGATGCCCCATCCAACGAACCACGAGATTGTTTGGAGCAGCGGCCACTTGTCACCGCGGGCTTTCAGGCGGTGAGTTCCCATTGCGTAGAACACACACGCAGCAACGCCGAGGCTGAAGAACAGCAGGTCGAAGTCCCACCCAAACAGTACCGAGGTGATGGTCGGCGACGCCGGGAACTCGAAGCCCAATAGCGCCTCACCCTGAGTCGCGAACTCGATCTCTACGCGGGTCGGATTCGTCATCGACAGGGCTACACCGAGGCCGGTGGCAACGGCCATCAGGCCTAGCTCCAGGAACGCGACCTTAGCGAAGGTTCGTCGGGCACCATCGCCGGTCAGCTTGGGTAGGAGGCGTGACCTCATCCAACTAGCGGTCGCGACGAGGACGATCAGCAGCGCGACCTTCATCAGGACAAGGCGACCGTAGCCGCTGGTGACCAGATCGCTAGGGGCGCCGAGTCGGACGTAGGCGTTGCCTAGGCCGGACACGGTGAGCAGGATGACGCTGGCCATCGCGAGGTGGCCGAATCGCTGGGCGGCGATGGAGACGTCCTCGACCCGCGGCCACACCAACGCGCCCAGGGCGATCAGACCGCCAACCCACACCGACGCGGTGACGGCGTGCAGGACGCTGTTCGTTAAGGCCAGGGAGTGATCGCCGAGGCCTGCCGCGTGGCCCGCAGTCGCTGGCGCGCCGATCGCGGCCAACGCGAGCACGAGCCAGATCGTGACGCGGCGTAGTTCAACGCTAAGTAGGGACCCGATACTGACAACCGCTGCCAACACAGCGGCAATGAGGAGCGCGCGGACATCCTCGACATCCCACGCGTAGGTGAGGAAGATGCTGGGCGAGATGGCTTCGACTAGTGGGATTCCGAGGATGTAGGCCAGCGTCAAGGATGCCGACGCCAGAGCAGATACGCACCAAATAGCGGCGGCTGCACTTGCCCGGAGGAGGGAACGCCGACCGCGTGTCGAGACGGTCTTCTTCCCGAGCGCGGGGTCAAGGAATCCGGCGAGGAGCAGCCAACCGACGGTCGCCATCGCGGCGGCGAATACCAGAGCGGAACTTGCTGGCAGAAGCCACGTGACCACCGGGCCGGTATCGGGTAGGCCCGCAGGCGGCGGAACATAACTCGCACCCGAGAGGATGACGCCAATCAGCGAGCTAACGATCGCCAGCAGGCCAAAGCCGACGACGACGCGGACGAGTGGTTTGCCCGTGGCCGGATTGCGTGGCGCGCCAGCCGTTTGTGATCGCGATGGGGTGTGGGTACTCACGTGGGGGGTCCGTTATCCGTTACGTATTCGGGCGATCGTTCTTGCGCCGTTTGGCCCGCTCACGCCAGCCAATCAATCCACCGATGATGGCGATGAGCACGATCACCGCAGGAACGAAGAGGACGTTCCCGCCAATCCCGCCCGGGCCGGTTGCCGTCACCGGCGATGCCTGGGGTGCAGGTGTTCCTACGCCGATTCCAGCACTCGGAGCGCCCGTCGTTTGCTCCGGGATGTCTGGACCCCGGCCGATCGTGGCATAGCTGAAGGTGAAGGTCCCGGTCAGTGGGTGGCCATCGCTGCCGACACTGCGCCAGGCGACTTTGTAGGTGCCCGCGGGTGCCGAGTTGGGCCACTGCGCGCTCACGGTACTCCCTGCGACGGTGACCTCGTTGAGCGCGATCTGCTCACCGGTATCCGCTGTTGCCACGAGCTTCGAGGTGTTCTTGATTGGCTCGGCAGCGAACATCAACGTGAGGTCTTGTGGAGCGGTGCTCAGCGCCGTGCCATCTGTTGGTGTGGTCGACAGTAACTCGTCGTGGGCAGCGACCGGTCCTGCTCCGATGAGGATCAGTGCGGCGGCCAGAACGGCAACGACCGACGCGACGGACTTCTTCATGGGACGAGCATACGTTCGGGTCCTTAAACGCAAACGGTGAGTGCGACGTTGGTGGTCTCTAAGCACTGGGCTCGTAACCTCCGTCGTCACACTCACCGAATGAGTGATGTTGATATGGGTAGCAGCGGCCGTCTAGAAGAGGGCCTCGTCGATCTCCATGACCTCCAGCGAGGTGGCCTCAGCCACAGCGCGCTCGGCGGCCAGCAGCGGCAGGCGGTTCTGTGCGAACCAACGAGCAGTTGCGAGCTTGCCCGAGTAGAAGGTCTTGTCGCGATCGTTGGGGCCAGCAGCCAAGGCGGCGGTTGCCACATCTGCCTGCTTGAGCAGCAGCCAACCGATGACCAGATCGCCGCAGGCGAGCAGCAAGCGGCTGGTGTTGAGGCCAACGCGGTACAGCTCGTTGGGGTTCTCCTGGCTCTTCATCAGCCAGCCACCCATCGTTCCGATCAGACCCTGCACATCTTCGAGTGCGTTGTTCAGCAGCCCACGCTCGGCAGCGAGCTGATCGTCCTCGGAGGTGGCCTTGATGGTCTCGGTGATCTCCGAAGCCAGCTGGGTAACGGCCTGGAACTGATCGCGGACCATCTTGCGGAAAAAGAAGTCCATACCCTGGATCGCCGTCGTGCCTTCGTACAAGGTGTCGATCTTGGCGTCCCGGACGTACTGCTCGATCGGGTAGTCCTGCAAGAAGCCGGATCCACCGTAGGTCTGCAGCGATTCGGTGCCGAGGATAACCCAGGCACGCTCGGAGCCGACACCCTTAACGATCGGGAGCAGCAGGTCATTCATGCGGTCGTCTATATCGCCATCGCCATGCTCAGACGCGTGCATCTCGACACGGTCCTGATGCATCGCGGTGTAGGCGACCAGGGCGCGCAGGCCCTCGGCGTAGGACTTCTGCATCATGAGGCTGCGACGAACATCCGGGTGCGCGGTGATCGCGACGCGAGGTGCGGTCTTGTCGAGCATCTGCGTCAGGTCGGCACCTTGGACGCGGTCCTTCGCGTAATCCAGGGCGTTGAGGTAACCAGTCGACAGGGTGGCGATTGCCTTCGTGCCGACGAGCATCCGGGCGTACTCGATGACCTTGAACATCTGGGCAATACCGTCGTGAACATCGCCGACGAGGTAGCCGATTGCTGGCTCCTTCTCGCCGAACGTCAGCTCACAGGTGGTCGAGGATTTGATGCCCATCTTCTTTTCGATGTTCGTCGTGTAGACGCCGTTGCGGCCGGTGGGCTCACCGGACTCGGTGTCGAAGGTGTGCTTCGGGACGACGAACAGGCTCAGACCCTTGGTGCCTGGTCCGGCACCTTCTGGGCGGGCCAGCGTCAGGTGAATGATGTTCTCGTTGATGTCGTTCTCACCGTTGGTGATAAAGCGCTTGACACCCTCGATGTGCCAGCTGCCATCGGGCTGCTGGACTGCTTTGGTACGACCGGCGCCGACATCGGAGCCAGCATCTGGCTCAGTCAGGACCATCGTTGCGCCCCACTCGCGCTCGATCATGATCTGTGCCCAACGGCGCTGCTCATCAGTGCCGATGCTGTCGAGGATCGCGGCGAAGCCGGGTCCGGCCAGCGTCATGAACGCGGCAGGGTTGGCTCCGAGGAACATCTCGTTGATTGCCCAGGAAAGGCTTGGGGGTGCGCCGGAACCGCCGAGCGATTCGGGCATCGCTGCCGACCAGTAGCCGGAGTCATACAGGATTGCGTAGGACTTCTTGAAGTCCTCGTCGAGGGTGACGGAGAAGTCTTCCGGGTTGAAGATCGGGTGGTTGCGGTCACCGGGGGTGAACCCGTCAGCGAGCGGGCCACTGGCCAGCTTCTCGCTTTCGCGTAGTAGGTCCTTGGCGGTTTCAACGTCCATTTCGGCGAAGGGGCCTTGGCCCAGTCGATCGCCGGCACCGAATACCTCAAAGAGGTTGAACTCGATGTCGCGTAAGTTGCTCTTGTAATGGCCCATGTCAGGCTCCTTAGAGTCGAGACGGCTATTTGTTACCCATCAGTAACAACATAATGCTACTCGTCGGTAACTTACGCAATACCTCCGCGTTAACTGGAGGGGAAGAATCGGTCACGTTTTGCCATTTTTTTAGCGTGCGCACGGGCGTTTTCCCCGGGTGTTAAGCGGTGACGGCGCGGTCGTCGGTCCACATTCCGCGGGCAAGTCCGAAGGTTACGAGGGCGCCTGTGGCGAGGTGCATCAATGTCAAGACGATGCGCGTCGAGGTGAGGACGGAATCGGGCTGCTCCCATGGCCCGCTCAGCGACGCGATCGTGAAGATAGCCCCGCCGATGATGATCCACCGGACCGCTTTGCGGACGAGCTTGCCCAGCACTCCGGTTGCGATGCTGGCCAATAGCCCCGCGAGCAGGGTCGCTCCGGCAATCGCGAGCGGACCGGACTTGGTCTCTGGCTGCTCTGTCCCCTGCGGCCAGACCGTGAAGTCGATCCCCATCCCGGTCGCGATGAGCCAGATCCCGATATTTAGTGCTGCTGCGACCACTGCCCAGACGAGTCCCGCGCGAACGCTCGCACCGATGCGCCGGTGCGGCCGGGCATCACGTGGGAGTGGTTGGGGGAATGACACTGCGCCATCCTCCCCTAGTTGCGCCAGCTTTGACCGTTAGCGCCGCCGATCATCAGCCACACCGGGCAGCTTAGGAGGAGGGTGAGAACAGTTGTCCGAGGTCTCGGAGGCGGTCGGAGTTCACGCTAAACCATGCCCAGGTCCCGCGCTGTTCGCGTTCAATCAGCCCGGCCTCAGTAAGAATCTTCAGATGATGGCTGACCGTCGGTTGGCTCAACCCCACGGGTTCGGTCAGGTCGCAGGCGCAGGCCTCGCCACTCGACTTAATGATCGACAGCAACTGCAGGCGCGCCGGGTGAGCGACGGCCTTCACGATCGCGGCCATCCGCTCGGCGTCTTCTCGCGGCATCGGCTTGCTCAGTCCTGGCGTGCAGCAGGCGGCGACGACGGCAGCGGCAGCAGCGTCGTTTGGGCTCGCTTCGATCGTGATTCCGGACTTTGCCATAGTTCAGCCTACCTGGGATATTGACGTTCTTCAATATCTTGCTATGGTCACCATATCGACATTCTTCAATACGCCGCCGTCGATACGTAACCGTTTGTGCGTAGTCATTTGCGCGCAACCGCCCAACTCACGGGAGTGCTTCCATGTCACGAGTTCAGCTTGCCCTCAACGTCTCGGACCTCGAGTCGTCCGTGGAGTTCTACTCGACGATGTTCGGCACCCAGCCGCACAAACGTCGCCCCGGCTACGCGAACTTCGAGATCACGGAGCCGCCGCTCAAGCTCGTGCTAATCGAGACGACCGACGACGTGCGCGGTTCAGGTGTGGGTGGGGCACTGAATCATCTTGGGATCGAGGTCGAATCCGCGGATGAGGTTCATGCCGCCCTCGGCCGCCTCCAAGACGCGGGTCTCGCCGTCTCGGAGGAACTCGACACCACCTGTTGCTACGCGCAGCAAGACAAAGTGTGGGTCCACGATCCCGCCGGAGCGCCGTGGGAGGTCTACACGATCACCGACGACAATCCCGTCGCTACCAACCCAGCCACCGCGCTGGACATGGAGTTCGTCGGCAAGATGAACGACGGCGCAAGCTGCACCCCAGCATCCGGCGCCCACGCGGTGCCGACCGCTGGTAAGCCAGACGCGGCGAGTGCCTGCTGCTGATGGGACGACGCATCTTTGCCGAGTTCCTCGGGACCGCGATGTTGGTCGCGGTGGTTGTTGGTTCGGGAATCATGGCGGCGAACCTGACAACAGATGTCGGGGTTCAGCTCCTCATCAATGCGCTGGCGACCGCCGCCGGACTTGGCGTGCTGATCTGGGTGCTTGGCCCCATCTCCGGCGCGCACTTCAATCCCGCCGTCACGCTCGTCGCTGTGACTAGGCGCGAGATTGCGCCGCTCGAGGCCGGCGGATACGTCGTGCTACAGATAATCGGGGCGGTCGCTGGCGCGACGCTGGCGAATCTCATGTTCTCGTTGCCCGCGTGGTCGGAATCGACCCGTGATCGAGCCAGCGGCGGATTGTGGATCGGCGAGATCGTTGCGACTGCCGGGCTGTTGCTTGTGATTGGTGCGATCACCCGTACCGGCCACGCCAACCTTGGAGCCGTCCTCGTACCCGCGTGGATCGGGGCCGCGTACTTCTTCACCGCGTCCACCTCGTTTGCCAATCCCGCGGTGACGGTTGGGAGGGCTTTCTCTGACACCTTCGCGGGGATATCGCCAGCGTCGGTCCTGCCGTTCATCGGCTTCCAGCTCATCGGAGCCGCGATCGGCGCGGCGCTGACCGAGGTGCTGTATCCCCGCAAGACCCCCGCGCCGCTGGACCTACCCGAGCCCGTCCACCAGACCCGCAGCGCCTAGACCCGCACCGCCCAAACACGCACCGCCCAAACACGCACCGCCCAAACACGCACTCGGACCTCAACCCAAGGAGCTCACATGACTGCCGCCGTACCGACACCTGCGCCCAAACCCAGCGTCCTGTTCGTCTGCGTTCACAACGCTGGCCGATCCCAGATGGCGGCAGGTTTCTTGCGTGCGTTGGCTGGGGATCGGATCGACGTTCTATCGGCCGGGTCGCAACCTGCTGATCAAATCAACGTGGTCGCGGTCGCGGCGATGGCCGAGGAAGGGATCGACATCACGGCCGAGGTACCCAAGTTGCTGACGACCGATGCCGTCAAGGAGTCCGACGTGGTGATCACGATGGGCTGCGGTGATGCTTGCCCGATCTTCCCCGGGAAGCGCTACGAGGACTGGAAGCTCGACGATCCCGCAGGCCAAGGCATCCACGATGTGCGGCCTATCCGTGACGACATTAAATCGCGCATCCAGTCACTGATCGCTGAACTGACCGCGTAGCCAACCCACCCGCCACTTCCGGCCTTTCGCCGCTGCGGATTGCCCGCTAACCTAGACATTCGGTTCGCTCGGTTCTGCTGACGAACGCTTCCGCTATCTGCCGACGGGATGACACCTCCTAGATGACGCCCCTAGATGACGCCCCCCAGATGACGCCCCCAGATGACATTGACTAAGAGTCCTAAGCTATTCGGGTTTGCCGCAGCCGGTGCTGCGATCGCCACCGCCGGTGCCAAGTTTGCCATCAGTCGGCGCCCATCGATGCCCCGCGATTCTGCTGAGTACGCAATCGGCTGCCCACGAGGAGAGGACGCCCGTGGCGAGTTACGGGCCGTCTTCCTCGGCGTCTCGACCATTGCGTTGACCGATGGCGAGACGACGATCATGACCGATGGGTTCTTCTCGCGGCCGCCGATGTGGCAGGTCCTCGGCCGCCGTATTCGATCGAACTCCGCCCGCATTGACGCCGCCCTGCGGATCGCCGATATCACCGACGTGCAGGCAATTTTCGTCGCTCACTCGCACTACGATCACGCGTTGGATTCTCCGGCCGTTGCGTGGCGTACCGGTGCCACGATGGTCGGTTCGGAGTCGACGCTCAATATCGGTCGCGGCTGGGGGTTGGCCGAAGACAAGATGCGCGTTCCGGATCTGGACGAGCCGATGCGCTACGGAAACTTCCGTGTTCAAGTGATCGCCTCCGAGCATTCGCCGCATCCCAAGTTCACCGGGTTCATCACCGATCCGGTGGCTGCTCCGGCTTGGGTTGGCGCGTACAAAATGGCCGAGTGCTACTCCTTCCACGTCACTCACACCAGTGAGTCTGGACGAGTACGGCGGCTGGTGATTCATCCGAGTGCGGGGTTCATTCCAGGAATGTTCGCCGACTATCGCGCGGATGCGGTGTTCTTGGGCGTCGGTCCACTCGGCAAGCAGAGTGAGGAGTTCCGGTTGCGGTATTGGCAGGAGACCGTCGAAGCTCTCGGCTGCCAGCGGGTCTACCCAATCCACTGGGATGATTTCACCGAACCGCTGGGACCGCAGTTGGTGCCGATGCCGTACTTCGCTGACGATTTTGACGTGACGCTACGCATGCTCGAACGCCATCGCGAGGTAGATGGAATTGAGTTCGCGATCCCGGAACCGTTCGTCCGAATTGATCCGTACGCGAACTTAAGCGCGCCTTCGTAGTTGCTTGCGACCCATCGGAATCGCTAGCGTTCTCGGGTATACGTCTGAACGCCGCATGGTGGTGTTCGTTTTGCACGCTGGTACGTGAGAGGACCTCGTCATGACAACAATCGTTCCCATCGCAGTGAAACGTCCTGTATCGGTGACGTTTGCGGTGATCCTCGTCTGGATTTACGCGGTCCTGACGATTGTCGCGGGCATCGCGTACCTGGTGATCGCCTTCAATAAGGAACTGCGCAATGACCTTGTGCAGCAGATCCTCATCAACGAGACCGTCACCCTTAGCGAGGCCCAAGAGCTCGTCACGAACGCTCGAAACGTCTTCATCACGGTGGCGGTTGTGGCGATCATCGCCGGTCTGCTGGCTGCGCTTTCCGCGCGTGGGCTGGGCAAGGGGAAGAACGGCTGGCGAGTGTTTCTGCTCATCGTCATCTTCCTGCGGTGGATTCCGGAACTGTACGAAATCCGGGCGGTCGACTCGCAGGCAACGAGCGCCTATGAAACCTATCTGGCGGGCACTGGCGTCTACATCCTCTTCTTCCTGTTCATGGTCTTCCTGCTCTTCAATCGCAAGGCCAACGTCTTCTTCGCTCAGAGGGATCAGCAGTTCGTTCCGGTCGCGGCGCCGATGCAAGCCCCACCGGTCCAGCAGTCACCGGCCCAGCAACCGCCTGCGCAGTAGTTCGCGCGGGAGCCTTAGCCCGAATAGCAGCGTCGATTTGGCGAGCGCGTCCAGTGGCGGAATACTGCAATCGTGACATCTCGCCAGCTAGAAACCGTGCCAGGGTTCCTCCCGGGACTAGAAGATATCTATCGCGATCTCCACGCGAACCCGGAGTTGTCTAAACAGGAGAAGCGCACCGCGGGTGTTGTCGCTGCGAACATGCGCGAGCTCGGGTTTGATGTCACCGAGAGCGTTGGTGGCTACGGCGTGGTTGCCGTGCTAGCGAATGGCAACGGTCCGACTGTCTGGCTACGCGCTGACATGGACGCGCTGCCCGTCGCCGAGGCGACAGGTTTGGACTACGCGAGCACAGTGACCGCCACGCACCCCAACGGCGACAAAGTCCCGGTGATGCACGCCTGTGGCCATGACATGCACACCACATGCCTGCTCGGAGCAGCGCGAGTATTCGCGGCGACGAGGGACGATTGGGCCGGGACGCTCGTCGCGGTGTTCCAGCCTGATGAAGAGACGTTGCACGGATCGGCCGCCATGCTCGACGACGGAATCCTTGACCGGTTTCCGCGCCCGGAGGTCGTGATCGGCCAACACGTCGGACCGCTACCGGCAGGTGCCATCTTCTACCGTACAGGCCCCGTCATGGCAGCTGCGGACAACTTCGAGATCACGTTCTTCGGGGCGGGCGGGCACGGATCGATGCCGCATACGGCGATCGATCCGGTGGTGATGGCAGCTTCAGCCGTGATGCGGTTGCAGACGATCGTCTCCCGCGAGGTCGCACCGAACGACTCGGTCGTGTTGACGGTCGGGTCAATCGATGCGGGTTTCAACGACAACATCATCCCGGATGAGGCGGTTCTCAAACTCACGCTTAGGACGTTCGATCTTGAGGTTCGCGACAAGGCGATCGCCTCGATTGAGCGGATCGCGCGCGCTGAGGCGATGGCCAGTAATGCACCGAAGGAGCCACAGATCACGGTGACCACGAGCGGGCCCACGACGCTCAGCGACGAGGTTGCCACGCAGCGAGTGACCAACGACTTCCGGAGCACACTGGGCGAGGGACGGGTTGTGTTAATGCCGGTTCCGGCACCGGGCAGCGAGGATGTTGGGCGCTTCGGCTTCGCCGCCGATGTCCCGTCAGTGTTCTGGTTCCTCGGTGGCGCGGAGGCGAGCCAGTTCGCTCCGCCGGCAGATGCCCTGAAGGTGATGGCGACGCTCCCGTCGAACCACTCGCCGAAGTACGCCCCAGACATTGAACCCACCCTGCAAACCGGCGTCGAAGCCCTCGTCATCGCCGGAATGTCCTGGTTAGGTGACGGTTCCTAGCGCCCTCACGTGCGATGCCCAAAAGGTGCGTCGGGCTGTGTGCGTGGTGCTAGTCGGCGATGTTTGCGCGGGTGACGTCTGGTGGTTCACCGTAAAGGCCCGGGCCGTCCACTTCTAACTGAGCTAGCCACTGCAAGGCCAGGATGTAGGACTCGGTGTTGTTGATCTGGCTCTTGCTGAAGTCATACGGAAGCGATGCCGCGGGCCATTTGGCCGGCACGTAGAGAATCGTGCGATCGGTGTAGAGCGCCAAGTCCCGGCGTACCTGCGACGCCGCCATCATCGCCGTCGCGCGTAGTAGCGCGTGCGGCAACGTGGGATCGGTCCGAGGTGCGAACAGGTTGAAGCCGCAGTCCAGGACCACGAGGGTCTGCGCTCCCTGCTCGGCCGCGATTCCGATCGGAACGTTAGCCATGACGCCGCCGTCTATCAGCTTTCGGCCTTCACGTTTGACTGACGGGAAGACGCCCGGAATGGCCGTACTCGCCATCAGCGCGGAGACCAGGTCCCCACTGGTCAGTTCAACGTGGTGACCTGAATTCACGTCGGCGGCGACTGCGGTCAGTGGAAGTTCGAGGTCGGCGAAATCCCGTGAGGGGGTCGACGCCTCGATGAGATTCTGCAACGGTTTGGGATCGGCAACGGCTGGTCGCAGGGACGCCAGGTTCATCATCATTGTTCGCGGCGACCCAAAGACCATGTCCCGATCCACGAGTGACCAAAACGCTGACAGACGGTCCCCCGCAGTCTCCGGTGTTTCCGCCAAGATCGTCCCGTTAAGAGATCCGACGGATGTTCCGACGATGAAGTCTGGGCGAAGATCTGTCCGCGCCAACGCCCGCAGTTGTCCCGCTTGACTCGCTCCATAGGACCCGCCGCCACCAAGGACGTAGGCGATCGGTCGAGGAAGCGAATCGATGAGTTCGATTGTTGGCGCGCTCATGGGATCATCGGTTCGGAGATAGACATTGAGTCACCTTTCGGAAACCGGATCGAGATACAGATCTCGACAACCTGCGAGACGGCAAACGTCGCCGTTGGTTGAGAGCGGGTGAGGGGAATCGAACCCCCGTATCGAGCTTGGGAAGCTAGCGCTCTGCCATTGAGCTACACCCGCGTGGCGGCTGATCCAAACCCGGCGCGCTTGGTGGCGCATGACCGGTTGGAGTACCGCTGAGGTGAGGATACCCATTTTTGGGCGTGGCAGTTGAACCGCCCTGGAGTTGGCGGGTCGTCCGGGTCGTTCGGGTAGAGGGTTGGCAGGTGGGGAGGGGCGGTTAAGGCCCGGCCCGCTGAGAGTTCGCTGCCATCGCCAGGATTGCGCGCAGTCGGGCTTCGCCGTCCTCGCCCACAGGATCAGAATGGTGTTCCTGAAGCTCGTGTCGTGCCGCGTCCAGTAAGTCGATCGCCTGTTGGAAGGTTTCATCGCTTGGTGGTTTGAGGACGGTGCCGTCGGAGTACGACGTTGCGGATGTCCGGTTGGGACATGTTGCCAAGCGTTGACGGGTCGAAATGTCCGCGGCTGACCACAAGTGCAACTCCGGTTGTCGTTACGAGCCCAGTGACGTGGTCAAGGTCAGCATGCCGGCTATGGACGCGCTCAACTGTTGAGCGCGTCCGGAACCGACCGTCAGCGACGGCCTCGCTGAATACCTTTCGGGCGGCTAGCTCGTGTGCTGGGATGTTGTTGAGCACCGCTTGCGAAACGCCTCGTCGGCGAGAGGGGTCGCGCGAGATTTCGCGGATCATTTCGAACGATCCTTTGATCAGAACGCTTGGACCAGGCGCGACGTACGACGCCTCCCTAATCGACGCTTAGCCACAGTATGCGAGCGCACCTTGGTCGCTACGCAACCGTGGGCGGTACCGGGCTGATTTCGCCTGGTACCGCCCACCGATTGTCGTGCCGAAGACTAGTTGACCGTGATTTTCACAACGTTGGACTTGTAGACCTTGCCATCCATTGAACTCTTCATGAAGAATTTATGGTTGCCCTTAAGTTCTGTGTAGACCTTGAGTGAGCAGCTACCGTTGCTCGAAACGGTCCGTGATGCGTGGAATGCAGCACCCTTTTCCTTGAGCCAGACGCGCTCGCCGCGGAGCAGCTTCTTGGCTTGGCAGTTGATCGTGAATACCGAACCGGATGTGACGGAACCTGGCGCGCTGATCGTGATCTTACCCTTAATCGGCGCTGCACTGGCAGGAGCCGCAACGGCCAAGGCCATTCCGCCGACGGCAACTGTTGTTGCAGCACCGACGGCTGCAATACGTAGAATTCTCTTAGTCATTTGTAGTTTCACTCCTTGTCTGAGGGTTGCGGGGATTCCGTGACCCAACTTTAAAAATACACGGTTACAGCGTGGAAGGCAGGTTAGGACACGTGTTGTTCGTCGACATGCCGGTGTTTTGATCATCCCAATCGCGACTCGAAGCCAAGGAGCGTATCGTCGCGTTCCCATCTGCGACGGAGTCGGTCGCGATTCAGCTCACGTGATTGGCCGCCGCAGGGACTGTCAACCTGGACGTGGACGGTCAACCGGTGGTGCTCTTGGCCGCACCTGATTTGGCTTCATCCCTGGGCGCGGCCTCGCTCGCGGAAGGTAAACCCATCAGTTCAACTGCCGCGTTCCTGGCGACTGCCGGTGGTAAAGAACTGAGCTTTAAAAAGGACGGCAAGGACTTTACCGACGCCCAAACCGGAAAGCGCTGGGCAATCACAGGTGAGGCGGTCAGTGGACCACTGCGCGGCCAACGCCTGACGCCGATCCCCCACACGATATCTCCTGGTTCGCCTGGGCGGCGTCTCGCCCCGATACGGTCATTGCCAACTGAACGCGGCGAAGGCAAGTACTGAGACGCCGAGGGCCATCGCCGGGACGCTTAGCGATTGAGGCGCTGGTACTTCTTCTTCGCCTTCTTCTTCGCGTCCTTCTTTGCCTTCTTGATCGTGGCCGAGTTCCAGTTCACGGCGCAGGTCTTCTTCTTCGCTTTCTCGCCCCGGAACTTCGCTTTGTAGGTCCGGCAGGTTTGTACGGCGGGCGGTGGTGTTGCGATGGGTGTGGCCGAGGTCGTCGTGTTCGCCGGGATTCCGGTCGTTCCTAGGATCCACCCGGCCGCGGTTGAGACCCTGCTGTAGACGCCGGGATAGTCAGCCTCGGCGCAGCCGTTTCCCCATGACACGACGCCGACCAGTTCCAGGGATCCGGCAGCGCTGGTGAGTGGTCCGCCGGAGTCGCCCTGACACGCATCGATGAGGCCGCCGACGACTCCCGCGCACAACATTGTCTCGGGGTCGTATCCGTAGCCGTAGTCTCCACAGGCCCCGGCGGCCCCGGCGAGATCGTTGATTGGAGCGGTCCGCAGAAAGGTGGAAGCGTTACCGCCGGAGGAGAGCGTTCCGAATCCGTAGACCTTGAGCGCGGCGTTAAACGACGGCGCATTCGTGTCCGAGTTGTAGCCGAGGGTTGTGGTCCCGATGGTGCGTTTTGTACGGATCAGCGCGAAGTCGTATTTGGAGGTGTTGTCGTTGTAGGCTGGGTGGATCGTGACTGATTCCCAATCGATATTGCCTGCGGAGCTGGGGTTCGAAGTCGCGGGGTTGACGTAGGCCTCGGAGGTAGCGATCTCGCCACCTGATTGCCCGTTCACGCAATGGGCGGCGGTGAGGATCCACCGCTGGCCGATCGCGGTGCCTCCGCACATGCTGTAGCCGCCATTGTCGTAGGGGAACAGCAACACGTACCAAGGGGTGGTTCCGCGGTTCGCCGGCTGACCGCCGACGATCCTTGTTGTCGGAAGCCCGGAGCGCTCGACCTTGACCACTGACGGTGCCGAGTAGGTCGAATCCCGGTGCGTTGAGTTTGCTGAGGTAGATGCCTGCGCTACTGCCGGTGTGCCCAGGAGCGCGACCGAGATACACGTCGCCACGAGGGCTCGGAACCTGTTCATCACCACTCTTTTCCTCCGGCTCGCCACACACTCCGTCCCCCCGTCTATCGGCCTCGGAATTCGGCTACTTGTGGTTTGTGAGGCAAATGGGTGACCTGGTGGATAGGTCTCGCTGGTGGGGGCTCGGGTTCCACGTGTTCGGTTGGGCCATTGACGCGGAGTGGTCGCGGTGATTCGCTGTTGGCATGACAGATGCTCAGATCGTGCCGATGTTTCCGTTAGGGACAGTGCATATGCCGCATATGCCGCTGGCACTACGCCTCTTTGAGCCCCGCTATCTCAAGATGCTCGGTGAGCTCCTTGATTCACCGGAGCCGGAGTTTGGCGTCGTCTTAATCGAGCGCGGTCACGAGGTAGGCGGTGGCGATCAGCGCGCAGCGGTCGGGACGATGGCTCGGATTTTGGAGGTTGAAGCCCCCGAGGGCTTTATGAGCATAATTGCGACGGGAGGGAGCCGGTTTCGGGTGGAGAACTGGCTCGACGACGATCCGTATCCGCGCGCGGAAGTCACGATATTGCCGGACGTGGAGTGGGACGAGTCGCTGCGTCCACAACTGGAGGAGACCGAGTCCGTTGTGCGTCATGCCCTGGCTGTGCACAACGAGCACGGTGAGACCTGGTCACATGATGTCCAGATTTCGGAGGACCCGGTTGCCGCGAGTTGGCAGTTGGCGGGAATGACGCCCGTTGGCGCGCTCGACCAGTACAAGTTGGTACGCGCTGAATCGACGCAGGAGTTGTTGGCAATGACGGACACGTTCGCGCGCGAGGCGCTCTCAACTGTTCGGATGATCTGGGGCGAAGAGGATGAGGCTGACGATCACCCAGGATGGGAAGCGTAGATTCTCCACAACATCGAACATATGTTCGACAATGTAGCCGATTCGGGTTAGGGTGGGTTTCACACCGACAGAGGAAAGATACGAGAACCATTACAGCTTGAGGAGTTTGCGGGCGTTGCTCGCAGCGGATTCGGTGTAGCGCAGCGATGCGCATTCGTTTCTGCAACTTCTTAAGGCGGTGAGCTCGGTGCTTCATTCAGGCACATCTTCATATACGTCGATGGCAGCTGAGCTGACCGCGCTCGGTGAAACGCTTCACTCTTTGCATAGAGCAGATCTACATCCCAGTGAGCTGCGGGAAGTGATCGGGCAGCTATCGCGATTGCGGAACCAGGTGGATTCCCTTGAGGTACACGCGATTCGGAAGCTCGACACGTCTGGTCAGTGGGCACATGATGGATCGCGTAGTCCGAAGGCATGGGTCGAGCGGGTCACGCACTCGTCGGCGCAGTCCGCCGGCTCGCGACTGGGGATCTCCCGCATCATCGATTTGGTCCCGCAGCTTGCGGAGGTCTTTGCTGCCGGGGACACGACACGTGAGCATCTTGCGGCGGTGTCTCGGGCGACCGGCAACGACACTGCCCGGCGAGATTCGCTCCCGCAGGCTGATCCGATTTTCGCCGAACTCGCGTCCAAGGTCCGACCGGGTAAGTTCGCGTACGCCGTCACGAACTGGGCGCATCGGGTGGATGCCACCAACGTCGCCAAGGGGCACGCAAAGCGTTCCGCGAAGTCCTACCTGCACGTGTCGCCCACGTTCGGTGGGTTGGTCGTCGTTGACGGGGTCCTCGACCCGGAGACAGGGGCCGCGCTAGCGAGCGCGCTGGAGGCAGCGAGGAAGCACCTCGCTCGCTCCGCCAGTTCGGAGCCGAGTCTGGGTCGCAAATGGGTACCGACCTCGGTGAAGAACGTAGCTGCGTTGCGGCATCTTCTTGGTCTGGCGTTGCAGAACAAGAAGATGCCAACCGCGACGGGCGGGATTCCGGTCCAGGTGGTTGTGACGACCTCGATAGAGTCGCTGAGAGCCAAACTCGGTGATGTCGACGTTGATGCCGCCGAGCTCGCGGGGCATCACCAAATCCCGGCGGCGACCGCCAGGCGCTTGGCATGTGACTGCGATGTGCTCCCGGTGGTGATGAACTCCGAATCCCAGGTACTGGATGTCGGGCGCAAGACTCGGCTGATCAGCCCGCAGTTGCGACTCGCGATCGAGCTTCGAGATTCTCATTGCCGATGGCCCGACTGCGAATCGACGATCCAAGAGATCCACCACATCGTGTTCTGGTCCCGAGGCGGAGCCACCGATCGATCGAACCTGGTGGGGCTGTGCCGCGCCCACCACCACACCGTTCACGAACGAGGATTCGAGCTGACCGGGAACGCGAACGGCCGAATCGAAGTCCGCGCGCCGTAGTGCGCGATGCAACGAGCAACCAGCTTCGGCCGCCCCCCCGCCCCCCCCGATCCACGGTTATGAATTTAGTAAGAGCCCCGGAACAGTGCCCGAATAAGGGTTAGCCTCTCGGTGTTGCGGATAGTCGAAGCTTCAAGAGAAGTCAGCTACGCGACTCAAGCGGGTATTCCTGGAGGTTCCCGCATCTCTGGAGGTGACGGTGGGTTCAGCGCTTGCGGCCCTCGGTTCCTTCTGCGCGCGCCGAAAATTTACCGTCCTGATTGCATGGGCGGTACTCATTGCCGTCATGCTCGGGTTGATCGGCGCTTTCGGCGCGCAGGTCAATAACAACTTCAGTTTGCCGGGAACGGGTAGCCAGTCAGCAACGGATTTGCTGGAGTCGGACTTCCCGCCGCAACAAAATGGGACGAGCCCGATCGTCTTCCATGTCGATACCGGGTCGATGAATGATGCGGACAATAAGTCAGCAGTCGAGGCATCCCTACAGAACATCCTCGCGATCCCTAACGTCTTTAGCGCGACCGATCCGTATGCGCAGCCGCTAGCTGGACTGGTGAGTGCCGACGGTAGTAGTGCGTTGATTCCGGTGCTGATGGATGTCAGTTCTGGGTCGTTGACTGTCGAGAACTCCGAACCGGTATTGGCAGCGACGCAACCAGCGATTGATGCCGGCATCGCCACTTCTGCGGGCGGTCCGATCGGTAGTGCGCTGTCGGAACCCGATACGGGCTCGAGTGAAGCGATCGGCATGATCGCGGCCGCCATCATTCTGGCGTTCGTGTTTGGCACAGTGATCGCGATCGGTCTACCGCTTGTGACTGCGGTCTTCGGTCTCGTCATTGGTATTGCTGCCGTCGGCCTACTCGGCCACATCGTGGCAATTCCTACTACCGGAACGACGCTGGCGACGATGATCGGACTTGGCGTCGGGATCGACTACTCCCTGTTCCTGATCTCCAAACACTTAGAGAATCTCCGCGATGGACTCTCGGTGCATGAGTCTGTCCGGCTCACGGTCGCGACCTCTGGCAATGCCGTCGTCTTCGCTGGCACGACCGTCATCATTGCGCTGCTGGCGCTCGGCGTCGCGCAAATCCCGCTCGTCACGTCGCTTGGCTACGCGACTGCCGTCGCGGTAGCAACTGCGGTGCTTGCTGCGATCACTCTGCTCCCGGCCATCCTTGGGTTAGCCGGAATGAAGATCATGTCGCTACGTATTCCGGGTCTTGGTAAGGGGATGAGCAAAGATCCGGCGGTCACGATTTGGGGCAAGTGGTCCCGGCTCGTTACCGGGCGTGCGGGTCTGGCAGTCATCCTCGCTTTGATTGTTTCTGCGCCGCTGATCTACCCCATGTTCTCGATGAAGCTCGGCCAAGAAGACCTTGCTGTCACACCAGAATCCACCACTCAGCGGCAGGCCTTCGACGTCGTCAATGATGCGTACGGACCCGGTTACAACGGCCCGCTGCTTGCTGCCACGGAGCTGAACCCGGTCGCCGCCCCAAGTGCGCAGTACACCGCTCAGTACGACCAGGCGACCGCGTTGCAGTCCCAGCTCGAGGCCGAGCAAACGAGTCTTACGGATCAGGCCAACGAGCTTGAGCAGGAGCAGGCAGACCTCGAAGCCCAGGCGGCCGCGCTCAAGGCTGACGAAGCCGACCTCAAAGCGGAGCAAGCATCACTCGTTGCGCAAAAGAACCAGTTGGAGAAGCAGAAGGCATCTCTGGAGAAGCAAGAGACGAGCCTGAAGAAGCAGAAGACCCAACTTCAGCAGGAACAGAAGGCAAATAAGCAAGCGGGTGCGGACCTGCGTGCGCAAGTGAAGCCGCTTGTCGCCGAGCTCGAGACTCTCGACGAGGAGCGTCGACGACTCCGCGAGGAGATTGCCGCCCTCGATGTTCTGATCGCGAATGCAACTGACCCGGTTATCAAAGAGGCGCTTGAGCGGGAACGGGACGCGAAGCTCGTCGAACTAGAGGCAAACCGCGTCGCGACCGATGACGTCGCCAAACAGCTCGCCGATCTCGCCCGCCAAGCGAAAGTGCTGATCGCGCAAGAGAAGCAGATCGCTGCACAGGCAAAGGTACTTGTGAACGAAGCGGCGACTCTGACTCGCCAAGCCGCTGCGCTAACTCGCCAGGCAGCAAAGTTAGCCGCCCAAGGAGCGGCGCTGGCTAAAGAAGCAAAGGCGCTGGAAGCTGAAGCGGCTGATCTGACCGAACAAGGCAACCAGCTCCAAGCTGCTGCCGACTCGCTCCAGGCCCAGAAGGCCGCCGCCGAACAACAAAAGCAAGTCGCCGAGCAGCTCCAACAAGAGCTCACCGTCGAACTCACCCAGGCCGGTGGCGATCCTCGTGGTACAGACACTCGGATCGTCACGTTGCAGAACGCGCTGACGGCAACGCCAGGCGTTGTGCTCGTCTCGCCGCCGACGATTAACACCAGTGGATCGGCTTATACGCTCAGCGCTATTCCCACGACCCAACCCGCTGATCCGGCCACCGCGACCCTCGTCCAGACAGTCCGAGACGATGTTGTGCCCCCGACCGAAGGCCCGGGGACCGTCACTTACATCGGCGGATCGACGGCTGCGAACGTCGACCTCGCGACCCAGATCACCGACAAGCTCCCGTACGTCATCGGCGTTGTGCTGATCCTCAGCTTCGTTCTGATGATGGTCGTATTCCGATCGTTGTTGGTGCCGCTGCAGGCCGTCATTAC
>Ga0209491_10002536_pt1 | contig 32299 bp, 23 predicted proteins | sample BON02_FD_187213 | JGI IMG/M metagenome (GOLD analysis project Ga0209491, IMG submission 187213) | Freshwater microbial communities from Lake Bonney liftoff mats and glacier meltwater in Antarctica - BON-02 (SPAdes) (version 2) | ecosystem: Environmental > Aquatic > Freshwater > Ice > Glacier...
ATGGTGACGGAATAATCGCAAAGAATATAATCTCAAATAAAGAGGAAGAAATACGTTTTTATGGTATTGATGCACCAGAGTTAACACCTTGTAAGAAACTCAAACAGGACGAAAGAGAAACCCATTTGTCAGGTCATTTATTGATCGAGCTTGCCCACCAGTCTTATGAATTTTTAAGAAAGAGGGCGAAGATTGGAAAGCGGATTACATTAATTCAAGAAGTAGGCAACGAACAAGATCCATACGGCAGAACTTTGGCTTATGTAGTATTGCCTAATGGCAACACCTTGAATGAAATAATGGTCAAGAACGGCTTTGCAAAGCCTTATGACAAACTTTATTGTTCCGAACTACCAAAGTATCAAGAACTCAATTTGAGAGCTAAATCAAGGAAAAAAGGATTATATTTGCTCGTAGATAGATTCTAATAAAACAAAGGCATTTTCTCTTATTTGCCATCAATTTTACAAATTTTGTTGCCTATTTGTTGCCCAATCTACATAACTAATTGATTATCAAGTTAAGTTATTTTTTGTATTGGAAAGTAGGCTGGGATTTAATTTTAATCAAATTAATCGGACGGAAGGCAGCTGCAAGAAGCTAGCGTTCCGATAGCTATCGGAATCAAAGCACCTAACTTTCGATTTAACTTAGTTTCCAAAATGTTGAATTGCACCTAACCGCCATTAACAATACATCGTATTATAGGCTTTTTTTCTTATTGCATAGATGTTCCATCAGGGAATATGGTCGGAAACATGTATTATGTATCGGTCAGTAGTAAGTAAATTGTACTATCCGTGTTTTGTACCAATGCGCTTGTGTTTAAATCCCATTCAAGCTATTAAAACGAACACACTTTGAGCCAGGACATCGCACAAGTGAATAGTTAAAAACGTATTCCTTTTCAGAAGATAGAGAGAAACGCTTTACTGAATTAAGGCTATCTTCGTGACCAAAATCAACATATGACACCAACTGAACTAATGGGTTATGCAGCTATGACTGTATTAATGATTTCTTTTTTATTAAAAGATTTGACGCGCTTGCGCTTGGTCAATACCGTGGCCTGTGTGTGTTTTGTAATCTATGGTTTTATGATGAGTCCATCAAGCTACCCGATTATTATCAGTAATACGTTTATCATATTTGTGAATGGATACTATTTAGCTAAAGCAAAAAAGTCCTCGGCGGTCAGTAAAAAATAAACCGTGTCACCGCAAATCTATAAGGGCAGAAATACAAAATCTCCGCCTTCCCCTGTTACCACGAAAATGCAAAGTTCGTCTGTATGTTCTTTATAGACTTCTCGAAAATCATCAATTTTATCCTCTGCCACCAATTTTTTAGTAGCAAACTCCTCTAAATGTGAAGCATTAAAATACCAGTTAATCTCTAATTGATCCTTATCAATAATCATTTTACCTAAATCAATCGGTATAGCTGTTGCAACGAATATAGGATAATTGGAAATCCCATTATTGGTAATCTGTTCTTTGACTGTCCACAACAAGTTTTTGCTTACATCCAAATCCTCGTGCAACAAGTTCAACACTTCGTCTCTTTGTTCTTCTGTCATAATGAACCGCAAAAATAACACTTTATTTTAGACCATTTCGCCTTTGGCTTCACTTAAAGATCTAAGATTTAAGACCGCCCCGAAGGGTCGGGACGGCAATATTTGTAACTGCTTTAAAAATCTTAGGACTTGTGCCTTAAATCTTAGGTCTATTCGCTTATCTTTGCAGCCCATGAATTTTGACGAGCTATTAGTCAAGTTTACAAACGACTCCAGAACTACTAAAATTCTGGATACCATAGCAGAATCTCAAAAGCATTTGCATTTGCAAGGCTTGGCAGGTTCAGCGGGGCCTTTTATTGCCGAATCGGTTTTTAGACAAAGCAGAAACAGTCACGTTTTTGTCTTAGAAGATGCGATTGCTGCCGCCTATTTTCACAATGACTTAGTCAAGCTCATTGAAAATAAAGACATCTTTTTCTTTCCAGATTCTTTCAAAAAAAGCGGACATATTCATGAGTTGAATGCCGGAAACATCCAACTCCGAACAGAAGCGATTAACAGAATTACCAATCCTACTACTAAGGCCGAATTGATTGTGACTTATCCAGAAGCGCTCTTTGAAAAGGTAGTTAAAAAACAGGTCTTACAGAAGAATACACTTAGAATTTCACTTCAAGAAAAATTGGATATCGATTTTGCAGCAGAACTTTTAATCGAATACGGCTTCGAAAGAACCGATTTCGTGTTTGAGCCTGGTCAGTTTTCGATAAGAGGTGACATCATCGATGTGTATTCATTTGCAAATGAATTTCCTTACCGGATTGAACTCTTTGATGACGAGGTAGAAAGCATTCGAACGTTCGACCCAACATCTCAATTATCTCAGAAGAAGATTGAAAAAATAACGATTGTACCTAATGTGCAAACTCATTTTACAAACGAAGAAAAAACGAGCTTCTTTGATATCCTGACTCCTAGAACATGCATCTGGACCAAGGACATTTACTACTTATTGGAAGTCTTAGACACCAATATGCATACTGCATTGGGAATCAAAGCAAAATTAGCAGGCGAAATTGAGCATAGCGATAATCCATTCTTGAAAGATGACCCAAGATTGGCTTTTGAATCGCCCGCGTCCGTGTTGCACGCCATGGAAAAATTCAACATCATTGAATTCGGGGACAAGAAATATTTCAATGATAGCGAGTCGATTGTTTACAATCAAGCGCAACAAAAAGTATTCAATAAGAACTTTGAAATGTTGATAGCTGATTTTAAAGGAAACGAAGCGAAGAAGATCAACAACATCCTGTTTGCGGAAAACCCAAAACAGATTGAACGCTTCTATCACATTTTTGAAGACTTAAAGGCTGAAGTGGTTTTCTACCCCATCAATAAGTCTATTCACGCAGGTTTTACTGATCCTGAATTGGGCGTAGCCTTATACACTGATCATCAAATTTTTAACCGATACCACAAGTATAAAATACGTCAGGGTTATTCTAAAGACAAAGCCTTAATCTTAAAAACTTTAAACGAATTACAGCCAGGAGATTTTGTAACGCACATTGATCACGGAGTAGGTACTTATTCTGGTTTAGAAAAAATAGAAGTTGCAGGTAAGTTGCAAGAAATGGTAAGAATTATCTATGCCAATAATGACTTGTTATATGTAGGAATCAACTCTTTGCATAAAATTGCAAAATTTTCTGGGAAAGATGGCACTCAGCCTAGAGTAAATAAATTAGGTACAGATACTTGGGACAAACTGAAAAGTAAAACCAAGAAGCAGATCAAGGATATTGCCGAAAGTCTGATTCGTTTGTACGCCAAAAGAAAAGCACAAAAGGGTCATGCCTTTCCACCAGACAATTATTTGCAAAATGAATTAGAGGCTTCCTTCATTTATGAAGACACTCCAGACCAAGAAAAGGCAACTATTGACTTTAAAAAAGACATGGAAAGCGACATGCCGATGGACCGATTAATTTGCGGAGATGTGGGATTTGGGAAAACAGAGATTGCCATGCGAGCGGCCTTCAAAGCGGTGTGTGATAGCAAGCAAGTTGCCGTCTTAGTTCCCACTACCATTTTGGCTTTCCAACATTACGAAACCTTCCGAGAGCGTTTTGCCGATTTTCCTGTGAATATTGCTTACATCAACCGATTTAGAAGTGCTGCACAAAAAACGAAAACTCTAAAGGAAGTTGCAGAAGGCAAAATTGACATCCTCATAGGCACCCATGGAATCGTAAGTAAGAAAGTTAAATTCAAAAGACTTGGTTTACTCATCGTAGATGAAGAGCAAAAATTTGGGGTTGGCGTAAAGGATAAACTTAAAGAACTGAAATCCAATGTGGATACACTTACATTGACTGCTACACCCATTCCAAGAACCATGCAATTCTCCTTAATGGGCGCTAGAGATTTGAGCATTATTAGAACTGCTCCACCCAACAGACAACCTGTGACCACTGAAGTACATGCCTTCAATCCTGCATTGATAAAAGAGGCCATTCAATTTGAAGTATATAGAGGCGGACAAGTCTTTTTTGTGCATCACAAAGTAAAAGACCTCGCTGATTTAAAAACGATGATTCATCGTTTGTTGCCAGATATTGATGTAGGCATAGCTCATGGTCAATTAGAAGGACATGAATTGGAACGCGCTATGAAGGATTTTGTAGATCGAAAATTTGATGTTTTACTGAGCACGAATATCATTGAAACGGGATTGGATATTCCAAATGCGAACACCATCATTATCAACAATGCACACCTATTTGGTTTGAGCGATTTACATCAGTTGCGCGGACGTGTAGGCCGAAGCAATAAGAAAGCCTTTTGTTATTTGTTTGCACCGCCATTGAGCACGCTTTCTAGAGAATCAAGAATGCGTTTAAAAACGATAGAAGAATTTGCTGATTTAGGTGCTGGATTCAATATCGCAATGAGAGATTTAGACATTCGAGGAGCTGGAAATTTATTGGGTGGCGAACAAAGTGGGTTTATTAGTGAAATTGGTTTTGAGACTTATCACAAAATTTTAGACGAAGCCATTACAGAATTAAAAGAAACCGAGTTCAAAGACTTATACAAAGAAGAGTTGAAGGAAAAGCGCAACTACGTGCGTGATTGTCAGGTCGATACCGATTTAGAGATGTTGATTCCTGATAATTATATCAATACGGTCAGCGAGCGTTTAGTTATTTATACGGAGCTCAACAATTGCAAAGACGAAGAAGAACTTGCTGTCTTTAGTAGAAATTTAGTGGATCGTTTCGGCGGGATTCCTCAACAAGTGCAAGAGTTATTGAACGGCATGCGATTAAAATGGTTGGCCACCGGTTTGGGTATGGAAAGAGTAATTGCTAAGAACGGGAAGATGTCGTGTTATTTTATCCAAAATCAAGCTTCCGCTTTCTATCAAACGGAGGTCTTTGGCAAAATCATACAATTCGTTCAGGAGCATCCAAAGCACGCACAATTAAAACAAACCGATAAGTATCTCATTCTCAACTTCAGCGATGTGAAAAGCATGAAGCAAGCGAAGGAGAGATTAGGAGAGATTGAAGAGTTTGTGTATTTTTAGAATGCCCAGAAATAAATATTTCCAAAAAACTCGTAAATTTATGTTTAATAAAATATAGGTCATGGCAAAAAGTAAAGATTCACAAAAAACAGTTAAGAAAGAAGCATTGTTAACTCCAAAAGAAAAAAAAGCGGCTAAAAAAGCAGGCAAGAAAAAGTATGACTAAAGTGTTTTACTTCCTTATTTTATTCCTAGTGCTTTCTTCGTGTAAAAAAGAAGAACCTCTGGTGGAAGAAGCATGGGAGTGCTTGCCATGTAGTTATTATTTTGGCTCGATGAGTGGGAGTTTGCAAATATCCCTAACGGGCACAGATACCAGCTTTATAAATATTCCTACAATCATAGAAATTACGGAAGGGGAAAATGATAGTGTCAATTTAAAAATTGATATTTCGGGATTATCTCCACCAACTTCAGATTCAATGTATTTATACTTTAAGCAGGCCTATTGGAAGGACTCTGCCATTACTGATGATAAATTTGAATATGCTTCATTAGTATACCAAGTGGCGGATCTTAACGCAACATGCAGTTACCAATATGAGGTACTTGTTGGAAATATCACTTTATTAGGAGCTGCCAGTGGGGTAATTACTTTTGAGACGATAAGATAGACAGAGCGGGGGTTAAAGAGGGTTCCGAACCCTTAAAGGGTTCGGAACCCTACATATATAAAATATATTTTATATATTTGTACTCTATGCCGATTAACGCAAAATACAAAGCTCATTACTCCTATGGAAATTTCTACCACGTATTTAATCGTGCAAGTGGGAAGCAACTCTTGTATAAAGAAGTCCAAAATTATTATTACTTCCTTAATAGATTACATTTCTATTTAGGTGACTATGTGTATATTCACGCCAGGTGTTTAATACCTAATCATTTCCATCTCCTAATAGAAATTAAAGAAGAAGAAGATATGCCATCACTTCCTAAAAACCCTGATATTCATGAGATTATAACAAAAAAATTTAAAAATTTTTTTCTCTCTTATAGCATGTCATATAAAATAATGTTTAATCAATCTTCAAATGTTTTTGCTCAAAAATACAAACATTCACGACTCTATACAGATGCAGATATTAGACAGATACTTCTCTATATTCATCGCAATCCTAAACATCATAATTTAGGTGACTGGCAGAACTATCGCTGGTCAAGCTATAATGAAATCCTATATGCGAATTCAAAATCAAAAAAAGCGATGTTAATCTTAGATTTGTTTGAAGGAAGAGAAGGATACAAAAAAGCCCACTTAGCCTACATTGGGGAGGGTTCCGAACCCTTAAAGGGTTCGGAACCCTCCCCACCCCATCCCCATCCCCAGAAAACCCAAACACCTCAAACTAAACCCACCAAAAAACCACCCTCCAATACCACAATCTAACTTGCCAACCAACACTCTTTAGGCATCCACCTCAATAACAATATAAGCAGATCGAAATTGTCGCTGGGTGGCACCCACCGATTCTTTTAAAATCTCCTTAGTTTGCAGAATCACACTTTGTCGCTTCTCTACTTTGATTAAAATCTGTCGCAAATACATGTTTCGAACTTTAGATACTAATGGAGTGCTTGGACCAAGTACTTGCCTACCCAATTTAGCGCGTAAGGTATTCGCTAAGAAACTGGATGCTTCCCGAACGTCGTCAGGATTCTTATGCTTGATAGTCAATTGTATCAAGTTAACATAGGGAGGATAGTTATATTGCTGACGGGTTAATAACTCTTCAAAATAAAAAGAATTGAAATTATAGTCTTTTATATGTTGCAAGACGGGATGGTTAATTTGATTGCTTTGAATTAAAACCAATCCTTCCTTATCTTTTCTCCCTGCTCTTCCTCCCACTTGCGCCAATAACTGAAAAGCACGCTCTGCCGCTCTGAAATCTGGAAAACTGAACAACTGGTCGGCATTAATAATTCCTACAACAGATACATGATCAAAATCTAACCCTTTAGTCACCATTTGAGTGCCTATTAAAATGTCAATCTCTCCATTCTGAAAATCAAAAATGATTTCTTCATGACCGTGCTTTTTTCGGGTACTGTCTAAATCTAATCGGGCCACTTTCGCGCGCGGGAACAAGAGCTGCACATCATCTTCAATTTGCTCTGTTCCAAAACCTTTGATTTGCACATCATTACTTCCACAAGCCTTGCAAGTTTCCGCCATCTTTTCCTGATGCCCGCAATAATGACAAACCAATTTATTGAAGAATTTATGATAGGTTAAACTTACATCGCAATTTGGGCAATAGGGAATCCAGTTGCACAAACTACAATTCGCATAATTCGCAAAGCCCCTTCTATTCTGGAAAAGTATAATTTGCTCTTTATTATCCAAAGCCCTCGCCATGGCGTCTTTCAGTTGCTCTGAAAACAAACCCTGCATTTTCTTCCTTCGCTTGAGATCGAGCGTATCGATCAATTCTATTTTTGGTAAAACCGCATTCCCATATCTTACGGTTAATTTTATGTGTGCGAATTTACCTAAAGAAATGTTTTGAAAAGTTTCAAAACTTAAAGTGGCACTCCCCAGCAATACCCTCGCTTTATGAATTTGAGCTAGAATAATCGCAGTATCTCTGGCATGATAACGAGGCGCGGGTTCAAACTGTTTGTATGAGCGCTCATGCTCCTCATCCACAATTATTAAACCCAGATTACTATAAGGTAAGAAAATTCCACTCCGAGCAGAAAGGATAATCGGAGTTTTTCCCTTCAAAACCCTTCTATAAATTTCTACACGTTCTTGATCATTAAACTTAGAATGGTACACCCCAATCTTCTCTCCAAAATAATCTTGAAGTCGAATTACAATTTGAGCAGTTAAAGCGATTTCAGGTAAGAGATACAACACCTCCTTCCCTTCCGCAAGCGCATCTTCTATCATGCGAATATAAATGTGCGTCTTCCCACTACCTGTTACCCCTTCTAGAACGGCCACAGATTTCTCTTCATGCGCCTCCTGAATTTCCTGATAAGCATTTCGCTGAGCTGGATTCAATTCCTCCAATTCCTGCACATCCATTTTATCTGATAAAATCCTCGAGACAGTTTGCTTTCTTTCAATGAAAACTTCATTTTTCACTAAAGTCGCTAAACTACTCGCTGATATTTTTTCCTCTCTTAAAAAATCATTTTTTTGTACCAAAGTACGATGAGGAGATAAGTGTAAAAAATGCAATAAGACTGCTGTTTGCTTGGCTGAATTACACAATTTTTCAAACAAAGCTTTCAACGCATCCTCAGATTTATATCGTTCATGCAAACCAATAAAACGTATTTGCTTTGGTTTATACTTTTCCTGAACTTCTTCTTTAACAAAACAGATTCTATAGTGCATCAAGCGCTCTAATATTGGATATACTGTTTTCTTTTGTAGAATATCCTGAATATCCTCTAGGGTCAACTCATTATTCGATTGCAATGCTTCAGCCAATAAAAACTCATCGTCGCTCAAGCTCTTCCAATCAAAATCTTCATTTTCGATATAGATAAATTTCGTTTCACTACTCAATTTTAATGCAGAGGGCAAAGCGGCATTCATCACCTCCCCTTGAGTGCACAAATAATAAGTACTCATCCAATCCCAAAGTTGCAGTTGCTTAGCATTCACTAAAATGTCATTATCCGCAATTTCTTCGATAAGCTTGGCCTGATAATCCGATGGTTTACGATGATGAATTTCAATTACAATGCCTGCATAAATCTTCCGCTTACCAAATTGAACAATTACTCGATGACCTACCTTTATTTGAGCTGTAAGCTCAAAAGGTACGGCATAAGTATATGGTTTTGGAGTGGCGAGAGGCAATACAACCTCCACAAAAGTGGCTAAACTCATCGTCCCTCAAAAGTACATAAAATTTAGCTGTTGCCAAGCAGTATGTTCCCGAAGTTCATTCTCTTTTTTAAGGATATGTCTGCATTTATTCATTGAACTTAAAAAAAATTAAACTCATGGAGATTTGTCTTTAAAATTTAAAAAATTAAATAAAGATTTCCCTACCTTTGCACCCAATTTAGTTCGTTTCATTCAATTCTTTAAACAGATATGTCACATACAGGAAAAATTAAACAAATTATCGGTCCAATCGTGGACGTTAGTTTCGAAGACAAAGATGCCAAATTGCCTAAAATTTTGAATGCACTTCAAATCACTAGACCAAACGGCGAAAAAGTAATTTTGGAATGCCAACAACACTTAGGTGAAGATGCCGTAAGATGTATTGCAATGGAAGCTACAGATGGTTTAACAAGAGGAATGGATGTTCTAGATTTGGGTTCTCCTATTACCATGCCTACAGGCGAAAGTATTAAAGGAAGACTCTTCAACGTTGTAGGAGAAACTATCGACGGTATTGATTTAGCCGTTAATAGAGAAAATGGCAACCCTATTCATAGAAAACCACCTAGATATGAAGACCTATCAACGGATAGTGAAATCCTATTTACAGGTATTAAAGTAATCGACTTATTGGAGCCATACGTAAAAGGTGGTAAAATTGGTTTGTTCGGTGGTGCTGGTGTAGGTAAAACAGTGTTAATCATGGAATTGATTAATAATATTGCGAAAGCGCACTCTGGATTATCCGTATTTGCTGGTGTAGGTGAAAGAACACGTGAAGGAAATGACTTATTAAGAGAGATGATCGAGTCGGGCGTAATTCGTTACGGAAAAGAATTCGAAGAAGATATGGAAAAAGGTGGATGGGATTTAAGTAAGGTAGATACTGCCGAGCTTGCAAAATCTCAAGCAACTTTAGTATTTGGTCAAATGAACGAACCTCCTGGAGCTAGAGCAAGAGTTGCTTTATCAGGATTAACAATTGCTGAATATTTCCGTGATGGAAATGAAGGTGAAGGTGGTGGACGTGACGTATTATTCTTCGTGGATAATATCTTCCGTTTTACTCAAGCAGGTTCTGAGGTATCGGCTTTATTAGGTCGTATGCCATCTGCTGTAGGTTACCAACCAACTTTAGCAACAGAAATGGGATTAATGCAAGAGCGTATTACTTCTACTAAGAAAGGATCCATTACATCTGTGCAGGCTGTTTATGTTCCTGCAGATGATTTAACAGATCCAGCTCCAGCAACAACTTTTGCTCACTTAGATGCAACGACTGTGTTATCAAGAAAGATTGCAGAGTTAGGTATTTATCCAGCGGTGGATCCATTGGATTCAACTTCAAGAATTTTGACTGAAGATATCGTTGGTGAAAAGCACTATAAATGTGCTCAAGATGTAAAAGAGATTTTACAACGCTATAAAGAATTACAAGATATCATCGCCATCTTAGGTATGGACGAATTAAGTGAAGAAGATAGAAATGTAGTTTATAGAGCTCGTAAAGTTCAACGTTTCTTGTCTCAACCTTTCCACGTAGCAGAGCAATTTACAGGCTTGACCGGTGTTTTGGTAAACATTGATGAAACAATCAAGGGATTCAACATGATTTTAGATGGTGAATTAGATCACTTACCTGAATCTTCTTTCAACTTGAAAGGTAGTATCGAAGAAGTGATTGAAGTAGGTGAAAAAATGTTAGCAGAAAGCAAATAGACGATAGTCGGTAGTCTTTAGTAAGTGGAAAAGACCTTTAAATGGTTCTATTCATTGCAGTTTAGAGGATTTTTACCTAGGAAAAATAAAATAAAAGTGGAAAACACTATAGACTAACGACCCAAAACTAAAGACCAATCATGAAAATAGATATTTTAACACCTGAAATAAAACTGTTTAGCGGAGAAGCTAGTAGAATCAAATTGCCTGGAATTGCCGGAGAATTTGAATTATTAGAAAATCATGCACCCATCATCGCTGCCCTTAAAAAAGGGTTTATTGAAGTACAAGCAGGTAGTGAATTAAAAACTATTGAAATCGAAGACGGTTTTGCAGAATGTATCGATAACAAAGTAAGCGTTCTTATTGCTGGTGGCAAAGTAAACTAGTCAAAAAATAATCGTACTTTTAAAGGGATTTACCGTTGGTAAGTCCCTTTTTTTGTTTATAATCTTAACGCTTTGATAATTCTTGTCATCAATGCAGTGTGCTATCTTTGAAAGTCAAAATAACTAATTATGAAATTGTTCAAATCTATCCTCCTTAGTTTTCTACTTATAGCTTCTTATTCAGTAAATTCACAATGTTTAGAGGTAACTAGTATATTCGTAAATTCATGCGGAAATCCAGAAGGAGAAAATGAAATGTTTACTTTCCAAGTTGGCGCTACTGCATTAAACACAAATAATATTATTGTAAGCTGGCCAAATAACGGTTTCTTGGGTTGGTGCCAAACTGCAGGTACCGCAATATCAACCGCGGCATTAAATGCAACGATTACAAATGGGTGCGGTATTTTACTGGAACCAGCTGGTGGTGTTTTACCCGCAAATGCGAATGTAATTACGATTACTTCAACCAACTTCAATACTACTTTTAATAGTTTTAGCAACTTAGCAGATACGATGTACATCATTTATCAATGCGCTGGAAATAGCCAAGGTCATTTTGCTAACGCTCCTGGAGGTCCGAAAACATTAATCCTTTCGGTAAGTGGCCCTTGTAATCAAAGTGAAAGTGTAAGCTATGACGCAGCAATTCCAAATACAGATGGCGCTACAGCAGTTTTTACTGCTGCAGGCAACGTAAGTTATACAAATAATGGCTGTAATGCCCCGGTAATTTCCCTTAGTACCGATTGGTCTTTTACGGATGAAATTTGTAATGATTATGGTGTAGTTGATTTGACAACACTATTATCTCCAAGTGCCACAACACCTGGAACTTGGTCTGGACCTCGTGTGACAGGTTCTAATTATAATCCTGCAGGATATCTTGGTTTAGATTCCGTTACCTACACCGTGTCAGGAACCTCTTCTTGCGCTAGTGGTCAGGATTCAACTATTGTTTTTAATGTCGTGGTGCCACAAACCGATTCTTTAACAACTCAATCTTGTGATTCTGTATTTTATAATGGCGCTTGGTATACCTCATCTAGCAGTTTTATAGACACTACCGTTGGCGCTGGATTTTTATGCGAATCTTTTACGAACGTTTTCATAACAATTCAAAGTGCAATTATAGATTCTAGCTATTTAGCAGCTTGCGATTCAGTTGTTTTTAATGGAACTACTTATTACGCGGATGTTATCTTGAGAGATACTGTTTTAGGAAATTCAGGAGGAGGAGGTTCTACTTGTTCTCAGTTATTCATTTCTGAATACCTTGAAGGCTCAAGTAACAATAAAGCCATCGAAATATATAATGGAACAGGCGTTCCAGTCAATCTTGCAAATTTCACAATTGAACGATATACAAATGGAAGCGCACTTGCTTCTCTTCCCACATTAACCCTAAGTGGAACTCTAGCAGATGGTGACGTTTATGTAATTTATAATCCAAGCTCTGCGGCTCAAATTGTATCCGTTGGTGATTTGTCCTCTGGGTATATAAACCATAATGGGGATGATGCCTACGCCTTATTAGAGAGTGGCGTTATCATTGACGTGTTTGGAAATATTGGTTGCGATCCAGGAACAGAATGGCTCGATCTTGGAAATGGAACTCAAGATAATAATTATTACCGATTACCTAATTACACTACTGGCGCTATTGACCCACCCAATGCACCCTGTACAATTCCAAGTTTAAATGCAGCGAATTGGGTATCAACAGATTTAGTTGATGATTTTTCAAATTTAGGTTTTCATCTTGCCAATTGTGGCTCTGGTGCCACACCATCTTGCGACAGTATTTTCATCACTAATATTGATATTCTACAACCCGCAACAGGAAATAACCCTGGAAACCCTTTCTTAATTTGTGATACCAATGACTCCATTCAATTGCCTGGAGGTGCTTATGCAACTGCAGCGGGAACTTTTACATTCACCATTCCTAATGGTGCTGCAAATGGATGTGATAGCATCTTAACAACGGTTGTTCAAACTCAAAGCTGTGGTTGCTTCTTTGATAATCTAAGTAAAACGTTCTGGGTCAAAGCCGATACCCTTTTACAAAACGGTGTTACGCCTGTTACTTCAGGAACCGCTACGCAATGGGGGAATATTGTTGTTAATCCTCTCATACCTAATTTGAATGGACTAGCAGGAGGCGGCACAAGAACCATAGTGCAAAACGAACCCACTTTTAATTTCAACAGTACAATGAATTTTGTCGGTGCTGGGCTTAATCGAGGTGGCTTGCCCAACAATGCAATGTTAGACCCAAATCAAGGTTCGATGTTCGTCGTTTCTAGTGACGCATCATTATCTTTTAGTTTTGTAGTGGGAACCGCTTCAACTGGTGTGTGTGGAGGAAACAGATGTAGCTCAGGTTTTAGAGGCGATAAAAGTGAGTATGGCAGTGGAAGCAATCTATTTGTTGGAGCAAGCACTAATCCTAATGTAGCAAATGTGTTGGGTATGTCAGCAAATGTAACAAGCTCTTCTCATAAAAATTCTATAAACGGTATTGCAAGCACAAGTAATACGGCAAATAGTATCCCTGTTTCAACCGCAACAGTTAACTATAGCGTTGGTCTAGGAGTTTGGCCAGGGTTTGTTATGACCGGAAAGGTAGCAGAAGCGATTGCTTTCAACAGAGAATTAACTCCGAATGAATACGAAATCGTGGAGTCCTACTTAGCTTTGAAATATGGAGCAACGCTTAACCACAGTTATTACGCTTCAGATTTTAATGGCGCTTCAGGTACCATTTCATTCTTGACTGGATTCGGTTATGACAATAATATAGCCGGACTAGGCAGAGATGACTGTTTTGACTTAGAGCAAACCATTTCGCACAGCGTTGCTCCAGGAGCAATCGTAACTATGGCACTTACGGATAATGGCGGAACTTTCGCAGCTCCAAATTCATTTGATAACAATCTTGAATTCTTAACTTGGGGTAATAACGGTGGAGTCACAGATTTCTCTTGTAGCACAAATGTTCCTGCTGGATTCAACCAGCTATACGGCCGAGAATGGTTAACGCAGCAAAACGGAGTGGTTGGAAATACTGCTTTAGCTTTTGATATACTTGCAGCTAACTTAAGTGGTGCAGCAGCTGATTATGCTTTAGTTATAGACACAGATAATGACGGTTTCTATTCAGATGAAACACCTCTTACAGGAAGTTTTATTGGAGGCCAACTTCTTTTCACAAATATCAACTTAGACAATGAAACCTTTACTCTAGTTTTAAATTCTGTAGTTAACACCGTTGTAAATGATCAGATTTGTAACAATGGCGATTACACTTTACCTAGCGGCTTAATCGTTACCAGCGCAGGAACCTATTTAGATACCTTGGTAAGCGCTTCCGCCTGCGATAGTATTGTTACGACCAATTTGATTACCGTTATTTGTGATTGTAGTTTTGACCTTGGACCAGATACCGCTTTCTGTCAAGGGGAAAGTATTTTGTTGAATGCTGGAACAGGTTTTGACACCTATGTTTGGCAAGACAATAGCACCAATCAAACCTTTACAGCAAGCACAACAGGTACTTATTACGTTGCGACTACTTTTATTGATTCTGCAAACAACCTAGTGAATAATGGTGATTTCCAACAAGGAAATACTGCCTTTACAACAGATTACGTTCCTGGTTCTGGAGGTGCATTTGGATTGTTAACGAATCCTGGGACCTATGCGATTAATACAAGTCCATCAAACGTTCACAACAACTTCTTTACTTGCCCTGACCATACTTCAGGTACAGGAAATATGATGATTGTTAATGGTTCCAATACACCAAATACCAATGTGTGGTGTCAAACCATAACCGTTGTGCCGAATACAGATTATGTGTTTTCTGCGTGGGCAATGAGTCTTGAAAATACAAACGCCGCAAACGTTGCCACTTTGCATTTCTTAATTAATGGCGCCCAATTCGGTCCAAACTTCTCGCCTTCATTTACGGCTTGCGACTGGCAACAATTTTCTACTTCGTGGAATTCAGGTGCCAATGCATCGATTCAAATTTGTATAGAAAGTGATGTGATTTCAGGAAATAATGATTACGCTATTGATGACATCTTCTTTACGCCTTTCTGTAATTCCGTAGACAGTATTGACATCACTGTGAACCCAATTCCAAGTCCAGATTTAGGACCTGATTTGAGTATTTGTCAAGGTGCTGATACCTTACTGGACGCTACTACCGCAGGAGCTAGTTACTTATGGCAAGATGGAGCAACAACTTCGGCCACATTAACTGCTCAAAATGCAGGATTGTATTTTATCGATGTTACTTTGAACGGTTGTACAGGAAGAGATTCATTAAACTTGACTATAAACCCCGGGTTTAATCAATCCTCAAATGTTTCCATTTGTGCAGGAGACAGTGCTTTTCTAGCCAATGCTTGGCAAACAAGCCCAGGTCTTTATACAGACAATTATAACACTACAAATAATTGTGACAGCACAATAGTAACGACATTAACTGTTGTTACTAGTTTGACAAATAACAGCGTTATAACCGTTTGTGCAGACGAATTGCCCGTGGATATTTTTGGAAATCCTGAATCTAGCCCTGGGTTTTATGCCGACACGGTTTCAAGTGTTCTTGGATGTGATAGTCTTATTTCTACTATTCAGTTGGTTGTTAATCCACTTCCAACTGTAGCCTTAGGAAGTGATACAACTATTGATGCAGGGAATGTTGTCGTGCTTACCGTAGTGAATGCCAATGCCACCGACACTTATTCTTGGACAAACTCTTTGGGTGAAATTTTTGCAGGAGAAAGTATTACAACGAGTCCAACAGAAACCGCTTCTTATATTTTGAGCACTATCAACGCATTCAATTGTTCTTCTATTGATTCTATAATGGTATTTGTTAATCCAATTACTGAAGTCCTAATTCAATTGCCTACGGCATTCAGCCCGAATGCTGATGGCGTAAATGATATCTTCCGTATAGCTAACTACGAAGATTTTGATTCTTATGTGCTTCGTGTTTACAACCGTTGGGGTGAATTAATTTTTGACAATAAGGGCTATAACGTTTCTTGGGATGGCACTTTCCAAGGCATAAAACAAAATATTGGAGCTTATGCTTTCTACATTGAAGCACAGCCAATTTCTGGAGCTCCTGTGATGAAGATAAGCGGAAATGTAACACTTATTAGATAAAATAATTATATTATATCAACTTCATTAGTTATATTAGATAAAAATATAATTAATGAAGTTTTTATTTACCCTAATCACCATAGGTAATTACCTATGGCTAAGCGCCCAAGCAGGACCTACCTCAATCGGCTCAAGAGCCACAGCCATGGCGGGTTCCTCCATTACAAACATTGATGTCTTTGCCTCGTCAAACAATCCAGCCGCAACCGCTTTTTTAACGAACCACGAACTTGGTTTTTACTTTCAGAACAAGTATCTCCTCGCAGAACTCAATGACATCCATACCTGTTTTGTATTCCAATCTGATAAGCGCGGCTCGTTTAGCTTCAGTTTGAGTCATTACGGTTATAAAGCCTTCAATGAAACGGTTAGCTCTTTTGCTTACGCTCGAAAATTTGGCTCGAAGGTCTCATCGGGGCTCAAATTCAACTATCATCAATTAAAGATTCAAGAAAACGGATCGAAAGCACTTTGCTCTATTCAGCTTAGTCTATTGTATAAAATCACATCGCAAATAGATTTTGGACTTGTAGTCAATAATCCAATCAAACAAAAACTAAATGGAAGCACTAAGGAAAGCCTTCCTACTTCCATCGCCTTTGCACTAGCCTATCATCCTTCAGAAAAATTGCTTTTGGCTTTACAATTTACCAAAGACTTACGTTACCCACTTCGCGCTAGCCTTGGAATTGAATACAAAATCCACAAATCAATTATTGCTCGACTAGGAACCGCGGTGAACCCTTTTTTAGTTAGCGGTGGAATTGGTGTTCAACTCCACTTCTTCGACATCAGCGTTTCTTCTAGCTGGGATCAAAATCTTGGATATGCGCCTCAACTATCCTTAGCTTATGCATTTGCAAAATAAATTCAGATTAAAGCATTCTATTCTTCTATTGACAACAGGGTTTATATACTTCTTATTACCGAAGCTCGCCTTTACGCAAAGTCCTGAACAAGTTCTTGAGAACAATATAATCTACGATAATGACAGCCCGAATAATCTCGACGAACTTTTGGAGCATTTTCAAAATTTACAAGAACATCCTTTAGATTTAAACAGGGCAAGTCTCGACGATTTAAATCAATCGGCACTGTTTAGTCAGGTTCAATTGAAAGCCCTCTTAAACCACAGGGACGAACTCGGTGCTCTCATCAGCCTTTATGAACTACAAACTATTCCTGAATTCGAATTAGATGCTATCTACGCTATCCTACCCTACGTTACCCTAAATAAATCCATTGAGGACTTTCATGTGAAATTTGGTCATTTAATCTCTAAAGGCGACTATCAAATCTTGCTGCGCTATGGACAGTCTTTTCCTTCTAAATCCGGATTTGAAAACAAAGCCTATGCCGGCAATCCAAGCAATATTTATCTGCGGTATAAATACAATTACAGCAACAAATTTTACTATGGTATCACTATGGAGAAAGATGCAGGAGAAGGTATGTTTAAAAAAGACAGTAAGCAAGGCTTCGATTTTTATTCCTATCATTTGTTTTGGTATAAGAATACTAAAATTAAAGCACTCGCTTTAGGTGATTATCATGTGAACCTTGGACAAGGATTAATCATTTGGACAGGTTTTGGATTTAACAAAGGGGGCAATATCGCAACGATCAAAAAAGAATCTAATCCACTCAAACCCTTCACATCTATTAATGAAGCCCTATTTCTAAGAGGAATAGCGGTCAACGCCAAAATTAAAGCAATCCAACTCACCGCTTTCGCTTCTCACAAAGCCATCGATGTCAATATTACCTACACCGATAGCACAAACACAGACCTGGAAAGGAATAGCATTCAATACAGCGGTTATCATAGAACAGAAAGTGAAATTGAGAATAAACATGGACTAAAAGAAAGTATACTGGGTTTCAACATCCAGTACAAAAAACGAGAAGGGCACATCGGGTTAAACGCTATTTGGATCTCTTACAATGAAGCATTGAAAAATTCCAATAAAGCCTACAATCAATTCTACTTCCAAGAAAAGCAATTAGTTAACTCAAGTCTTGATTATCACTACCTCATCAAAAGCTTCCATTTTTTCGGGGAATCAGCAATCAGCATTAGTAAAAATCAACTTGGAGGTGCAGCTCTTCACGGCATTTTATTTAATCCAGATAAAAGGGTTGACATGGCACTCCTGCACAGATATTATAGTCCCAAATACCAAAACAATCGATTTGCCAATGCTTTTGGAGAATCTACACAAGTGAACAATGAGCATGGCCTATTTTTAAGCATCATGATTAAGCTTAATAAAAATTTCAGCATCAACAGCTATGTAGATTACTATCATTTTCCATGGCTCAATTTCCAGACTGATCAAGCAAGCAAGGGACACGACTTTATGAGCACCTTAAGCTTCAATCACAAAAAAACACTCCAGCTCTTTTTCACTTATAAAATAGAAAATAAAGACGCCAATACAAAAATAGCCTTAGGGCTTAATGAACGTTTTTATATTCAATCGCAAAGCAGAAAGTACATAGAAGCCTACTTCACCAATCTTGACTTAAGGCAGACTAACACCCTTCAACCTTCTCTTCAACTTAGCAAACAAGAAATAGAAGCTGCCACTTTCATTACCCCGGTCCTACAACAAAAACTTCGTTGGCATCTAAGCTGCAAACCTCATAAGGATTGGACCTTTCAAAGCCGAATAGAGCTCAGTTTTTATAATGATAGAATTAATCCTAAACAAGCCGGAATATTATTTTATCAGGATGTCCAGTTCAACAAGATGGAAATACCCTTCTCCTTTTCCGCAAGAATCGTTTTGTTCGATATTCCTCAATATCAATCCAGAATTTACGCTTATGAAAATGACGTGTTAAACTCCTTCAGTATTCCAGCCTTATATAATGCCGGTCTTCGCTACTATGTCAACATTCACTACAAGATCAATAAGCATCTAGACGCATGGCTGCGCTTCTCTCACACCTACTACAGTGATGCAGATAGCAAAGGAAGCGGTAATGATGAGGTGAATCAAAATAGAATTTATGATTTAAAAATGCAAATTCGTCTTAAGTTTTAGCTAATTTTAGGGTAAGAGATATTATAGACAAAAAAATTGAGTTAAAGAGTTTAAATCAAATGAATAACTAATGAAAAAAATATTTTGGATTATTACGGCAATCGTATCTGCCGTTTATGTATTTATCCCTGAACCAACAGATATTATCCCCATTTTAGGATGGTTAGATGAAGCAACTGCCATAGCTATTTTCACCTATGCCTTGAAACAATTAAATATTGATTTATTTGAAAAGTTTTTTAATAAAAAAACTCGGCTAAACCCTCCATCATAGAAAAAGACAAATGAAAAAACACTTATTAATAATCGGAATATTGACTTTAAGCTTGTTTTCGTGCAAGCAATGTATTGAATGCCGTTACGCAACCCTCAAAGGAACCACTATAGAAAAGTTCTGCTCTTCCACTAAACAAGATCGAATTGACTTTGAACTTCAAATGACGGAAGAAGCAGAGCAAAATAACAGCAAAGCAGTCTGTAGCAAAGAAAAGTACTAAGGCATTTGTTGTGTATTTAGCGCTATTTGGACAGTTTGTCTTAAACTTTGAACAATTTCACACAAAGAAAAACCTGTTTTGGCACTTTATTTAATCTTAAATTTAGTAAAATGAAAAAATTGGTTTTAGTAGTAGGCGTTGGCGCCTTAATGTCTTTTGGTTTAAATTCTTGTAGCAAATGCGGAACTTGTTCTGATCAAGATAACGTAACTTATACAGGTGAATATTGTAAAGGAAATGTCATAGAAGATGCCCTGTACGAATCAGCTAAGCTTGATTGCGAAGATGCAGGCGGTTCTTTTGATAAGTAATTATTCTTTTTAAAAAAGATGTTAAAACCCCAATTTGATTCCACTCAAATTGGGGTTTTTGATTAAAACAAGTCATCCTAATCGATAAAATTTGAGTGAGAGAAAAAACAATCAGAATGCAAGTAGCAAAATCCGCAACTCCTCCTATACTATTTGCAAAAAAAATTAAAAATCATACTATTTTTACTTGTAAAAGCGCTCCATCTTTCTTAAAAATTTTAATTTTGAATCCTAAATCTAATAAAATGAAAAAAATAGTTTTTGTAATAGGCCTTGGCGCCTTAATGTCTTTTGGGTTGAATTCTTGCAGCAAATGCGGAACTTGCTCTGACCAAAATAAAGTGTTTTACAAAGGAGAATATTGCCAAGGCAATAATTTAGAAGACGCATTTTACGAAGCCGCTAAAGCTCAATGCGAAAATGCAGGTGGCACTTTTGATAAGTAGCGCATATTTCTAAAAACATTGAAAAGCTTCAACTTAGTTTATATCTTTGTACCCACATGAAAAAAATAAGAAATTTCTGTATAATCGCTCACATTGACCATGGTAAAAGCACCTTGGCGGATAGATTATTAGAGGTCACGAAAACCATAACTGATCGAGAAAAACAAGCTCAGGTTTTAGATGATATGGATATTGAACGAGAGAGAGGGATCACCATAAAAAGCCATGCCATTCAGATGAACTATCTACATACAGATGGCGAAGAATACATCTTAAATTTGATTGACACCCCTGGTCACGTAGATTTTTCTTACGAAGTATCTAGAAGCATCGCTGCTTGCGAAGGCGCATTATTATTAGTTGATGCCGCTCAAGGCATTCAAGCACAAACAATTTCCAACCTTTATCTTGCCTTGGAAAACGATTTAGAAATTATCCCCGTTCTAAACAAAGTGGATATGGAAGGTGCTTTGATTGAAGAAACTGCCGATCAAATTATGGAATTGATTGGATGTAAGCGGGAGACTATTATTGAAGCAAGTGGGAAAACTGGATTTGGCGTACAAAACATCTTAAACGCCGTTATCAATAGAGTTCCTGCCCCCTCAGGGTCTGAAGACGAGCCGCTTCAAGCTATGATTTTCGACTCTGTATTTAATCCTTATCGAGGAGTTATTGCTTACTACAGAATTTTCAATGGCAAGATTAAGAAAGGTCAAATGATTAAATTTGTAGCCACTGGCAACGACTACTCCGCAGATGAAATAGGGATTCTTAAATTGAAACCTGAACCTAAAAAGGAATTATCCGCTGGAGATGTAGGCTACTTAATAACAGGAATTAAATCTTCTAAAGAAATTAAAGTAGGAGATACTATTACCGATGCAGCAAAACCTACCACTAAAATGGTTAAAGGTTTTGAAGACGTTAAACCAATGGTTTTTGCTGGAATTTATCCTATCGATTCTGATGACTATGAGTCCCTTCGTGATGCGCTTGAAAAGTTACAATTAAATGATGCTTCTTTAGTCTTTGAACCAGAAACCTCCATCGCTTTAGGGTTTGGATTTCGTTGCGGATTCTTAGGAATGCTTCACTTAGAAATTATTCAAGAACGACTAGAGCGAGAATATGATCAAGCGGTTATTACCACCACGCCTCAGGTAACCTATCATACTTATAATAAAAGGGGTGAAATGAATTTTTTACATAATCCTTCTGACTTACCTGATCCAACTATCATTGACAAAATAGAAGAACCCTATATCACAGCAAAAATTATTACCCTACCCGAATACACCGGCAGTATCATGACCTTGTGCATGGATAAAAGAGGGATTCTAAAGAATCAAATCTATCTTTCTACTACTCGAGTGGAGTTAACTTTTGAGATGCCGCTTTCAGAAATTGTATTTGATTTCTACGATAAGCTCAAATCTATTTCAAAAGGTTATGCTTCTTTCGATTATCATATGATTGGGTTTAGACCTGGTGACATGGTCAGAGTGGACATCAAGCTTAATGGAGAAAATGTAGATGCTTTTTCAGCTATGATACATAAAGACAAAGCCTACAGTTTTGGAAGCAGACTTTGTGAAAAATTGAAAGAGCTGATTCCAAAACAACAATTCGTAATTGCTATTCAAGCTGCTATAGGCATGAAAATAATTGCAAGAGAAACCATTTCTGCAATGCGTAAAGATGTAACTGCCAAATGTTATGGTGGTGATATCTCTAGAAAACGTAAACTTTTAGAAAAGCAAAAAAAAGGCAAGAAAAGAATGAGACAATTCGGAAAAGTTGAAGTACCTCAACAAGCCTTTTTAGCCGTTTTAAAACTCAATGATTAGTTAGTCCGCAGGAAGATTAGCTTTCTGCATTAATGTTATAGGAATGCGAAAAGAACAAAAACTTCTTTTAGTTACAGCGCCCTTTACCCAACTGAATACGCCCTATCCTGCGACGATGTATTTAAAAGGTTTTTTAAATACGATTGGCGTATCCTCATTCCAAGCCGACCTTGGCATAGAAGTCATCTTGGCCTTATTTTCAAAAGAAGGATTAACTAAAGTCTTTAACATCATTGAAAAGGGAGAATTTGAAGTTTCTGATAATAGTTTTAGAATCCACCAACTCAAGGATGATTACATTCAGACCATAGATGATGTTATCCGTTTCTTACAAAATAAAAACCCAACCTTAGCGCACTTAATCTGCGATAGAAGCTTCTTGCCAGAAGCTGGAAGATTTGAAAATTTAGAAGAGCTCCAATGGGCCTTTGGCTCGATGGGTATTCAAGATAAGGCAAGACACCTTGCCACGCTCTATTTAGAAGATATCGGAGATTTGATTATAGAAACTATTGATCCAAATTTTGGCTTTAGTCGTTATGCCGAACGCCTAGGAAGAACAGCAAGCAGCTTTGACGCTCTTGAAGAAAGTCTTTTAAAAACCAATAGCTTTGTTTCAGAGCTCCTGCTCCAACTGTTAGAAGAGAAAATACAAATTGCGAAGCCTAGCTTAGTGTGCCTCTCCGTTCCTTTCCCCGGAAATTTATTTGCTTCACTTAAATGTGGTCAATACATTAAGCAGCACTATCCGGAAATAAAGATTGTCATGGGCGGTGGTTATGCCAACACAGAACTTCGTTCGCTCTCCGATCCACGGGTATTTAATTATTTAGATTTTATCGCCTTAGATGATGGCGAAAAGCCTTTGATTTCCTTAATCGCCTATCTAAATGGAGAAAGCGAAGCCAATCAACTGAAACGCATCTATGAATGTAACGATGGTAAAGTATATTACCACAATGAATCTAAAGAATCGGATATTGCTCAAAAGGATTTAGGAACACCCGATTATAGTAATTTGTCTCTCGATAAATATCTATCCGTCATTGAATTAGCCAACCCCATGCACCGCATGTGGAGTGACGGTAGGTGGAATAAATTAACGCTGGCACATGGTTGTTATTGGGGCAAATGCACTTTTTGCGATGTTTCATTGGATTACATTAAACGTTACGAACCTGTCACAGCAAGTCTTATATGTGATCGGATAGAAACCATCATTTCCCAAACAGGAGAAACCGGTTTTCATTTTGTGGATGAGGCCGCTCCTCCTAACTTGTTAAAAGAACTCTCTCTAGAAATCTTAAGAAGAAGTTTAAAAGTGTCTTGGTGGACCAATATCCGTTTTGAAAAACACTTCACCTCTGATTTAGCCTACTTAATGAAAGCATCCGGATGTATTGCTGTCGCCGGAGGCTTGGAGGTTGCTTCCGACAGACTTTTAACGCTTATGAAGAAAGGCGTAACCGTTGAAAAAGTAGCCCAAGTGGCGAATGCTTTAACGGAGGCGGGCATCATGGTGCATGCCTACTTAATGTATGGATTTCCAACTGAAACCGAACAAGAAACAATCGATTCCTTAGAAATGGTGCGGCAACTATTTAAGAATGAAGTCTTGCAGTCTGGCTTTTGGCATCTATTTGCAATGACTTCCCATAGTCCTGTTGGCTTAAATCCAAGTGCCTATCAAGTAGAAAAAATTGGACCTGAATTCGAAGGCTTTGCAGACAATGACCTCTATCACGCTGACCCGACAGGCGCAAAACACGAAAAGTTTTCTGACGGCCTCCGCATTTCATTATTCAATTATATGAACGGTTTAGGCCTAGAAGAAGATTTAAGTATCTGGTTTAAATTTAAAACACCGCGCACTACCATCCCAAAGCGCTTCATTCACAAGAGCTTGGGCAATCAAAATACGCCCTATCGCCACTATATCAATTTGGTTTGGTTAGGGCAAATACCCGAACTACATATAGAAACACAAAACAAGACAGAACAAGGCCTATTGGAGTGTTACAACAAGAAAAACAACCTCAGCCTAAAATTGGATTTGAGGGAAGCTAAGTGGCTCCTCAAAGTTCTTGAACAATGTCACTTTCATCAAAAAGAATCCGTACTTTATAGTTCAATTGAAGCATCCTACAAGGAAGAAATAAGTGACAATTTCGATCAATTTTGGAAAAGTGAAACAATCCAAATACTCAGAGCAAATGGACTGCTTTTAATTTAGCAAACAAGCTGTTAGTAATTCGCCATATCCTCTCAACATTCTTGTCCAAAAACCAACTTCATGAACAGATCAATATTAAGGTAATTAATGCTAAGGTAAATTTGATTTGCTTCATGGGGAATTGATTTTCTTTTCAATGTAAATGTACGCAGTAAACGTAAAAAAGAATTGAATAGATATGTGCTTCGCCTTAAAAGTTTAAAATAAGTTCTTTAAGCCCTATCTTTGTGTAATGGAATTAAACCATAAAGTTTTCGGAAGTGGTGAGCCGCTTATTATTTTACATGGCTTGCTAGGATCCTTAGACAATTGGCAATCCGTAGCCAAAGAATACGCTGAACATTTCACCGTTTTTATAATTGATCAAAGAAATCACGGGAAGTCTCCTCATGCGGATGCATTTTCATACGACCTGCTCGTTCAAGATTTACTGGCGTTTTGCGAGCAACAACATATTTATAAAACTCATCTTTTAGGACATAGCATGGGCGGCAAAGTAGCGATGCAGTTTGCCCTAGAAAATCAAGATTTTATAGATAAGTTGCTTATTGCCGATATTGCTCCTGTCGCTTATGCGCCCGAGCATAATGAAATTTTTAAAGCCTTAAGAGGAATAGACGCAAAAACAATGAAGAGTCGAAAGGAAGTAGAACTTGCTTTAGCCCAAACCATCAAGAATTTCGGTGTTCGTCAGTTTTTAATGAAAGGACTTACTCGTGGAGAAAACAATGTATTTGAATGGAAATTTAACTTAGAATCGATATGGAAAAACTATGATAATATTCTAGACATATTCCATAGCGATGAAATCTTTTTGGGAGAAACCTTATTCATTAATGGAAGTAACTCTTCTTACGTTTTACCTGAACATCAAATTTTAATAAATCAATACTTTCCAAAGAATAAAAGAGAGACCATCTCAAATGCCGGACATTGGTTGCACGCAGAACAGCCAGAAGAGTTCTGTTCAAAAACACTAAAATTCTTATTGAATAACTAGATTCTGGCTGCCTTGAATTAAACCATACGTTTTATTCTTGATAATTTCAGATGCATCCATAACCATTTGAAGATTACTCGGGAAAGGTAGCGCTTGCCCTCCAATAATCTTTTTAGAATCATTACTCAAAGCCTTAACATCTCCTTGATAAGTAGCGAAGAAATTTTTGAACACTAAACTTTCTTGATACGGAAAAGATTGAAATACTGTTCCATTACCTTTTTTATATTGCACCTCTCCAGCAAGAAAGCCAACTTTAGTTTGCTCTGTTCTAAAAACCTTTGCACTAATATTTTTAAAAGCGGGTTCTTTCATATCGTTCCCAAGAGAATCTTTTGCCACGTTTCCGTTCGCATCTAAAACATACTGAAACCCATCTTGAACCTGTTTCTGATCCACGTAACTCGTATTGTTTACCTGTTCAGGACCAAGATCTACATTCGTAACATGCACTTCAATCAAAAAATCATAGGCTGCTCTATCATTTGCATTTAAGTGGTACTTTGTCCATGTGGTGTTTAAGCTACTTTCATTTATCCGACTTAAATTATTCATAAACTCCTGTGGAATAATCATTTGACTATGATTGCTGTAGGCCAATAAGATGTGATTTTGCCCTTTGTTATAGGCTTCTTCGATTTTAGAATCTACCTCTTTAAAGGAACCATAATATTCCTTTACCTTTTGAAAATGTAGAAAAGCCTCTCTTGCTTGTAATTTTGAATCCTTGCCTAATAACTCTTCTCCTTTCGCATACATAAAACTAGCGGCCTTCATTTTGGCATCTACTAGTTCCAATTTAACATCGATAATTTCAATATCTGCATTTCTAAATTCCTTTTTAATAAAAAGTGGTAGAAAGGGTTTTATCCTATTTTGATAGGCATCAATTTCAGCATACAAGGCATGAATTTCAACCCAAGATTCCGGACTACCTTCTATCTTGAGAAAACCTATGCGTTCTAATATACTTGTTCGCTCAATCTTCCAAGCTTGTTCTAAAGCCACAATGTGCTTATCAGCTTTTTTAGGATTGTTACGAATTTTCTGAACTGCAAAGTTTATTGCAGCATCATAATTCCCTTGTTTTACATAATAGTTCGCACCAATACACGCATGTAGAACAATAGCCACAAGCACAATCTGAAGGTATAATAAAGCTTTCATAAGATGACTTTGGATATATAGATAGAAAATGGTGCCAAAGAGAAGATATGGCGAGTTAAAGAAGTGTTAATAGCTTTGGAGGAACACTAAACATACTTTCGGTCAAGGATTTCCTTATGAATTATAGCGTTGTGCCAGTCAATCTCGTTGATATCAAAACTAAAGACTTTTCCCTCACTTGATTTTATATCTCCAATTTCTTCGTTTTGATGCGCATTGTCCACGCGATGAGATACACTATAATAATCTTCGTGATTAATCAGTGGTGATTTTGCTTTAATTTTTGAGTGAGACACTTTTTGCCAATCCAAACTGCTTTTAGCAGCTACTTCCTTTTGGGCTACTTGCACTGGTTTTACTTCTTTTACAAAGTCGTTAAAAATATCCTCAATGGATTTTTGACCTTTACTCTTTTGAGCGTTCCCAGTATTCCTAGGAGGGTTAACACTTTTACCTGCCTTATTCTCCTCATTGTTTTTATTAAGTTGTTTAACTACGTAAAAGATTATTCCTATTATGATAATTACAATTTTTATACTCATGAGCTTCCTATTTCGCTACTAATTTAACAATAATTCTTTGCTTTTAAACATCTCTTCAGACTTAAGATAGGATTTATAGCCTAATAGCTCTGCATTATCGCTTTGATAACTAGCTAAAGATAAAATTAAAACCATATGCAGGAGAAATGTCAAAATGGAAGTGCAAATTGTATGCAATTCCTATTGGTGTAGTAAACAAAGAAACTTATATTTACTGTCTAGTAAAATCCACCCTCCATTGAGATTAACCACTTTAGAAATAAAAGGCTTTAAAAGTTTTGCGGATAAAACAACCCTGCACTTTAATGAAAACATTACGGGTGTCGTAGGTCCGAATGGTTGTGGAAAGAGCAATGTGGTAGATGCTATCCGATGGGTACTTGGTGAGCAAAAAACAAGTATGCTCCGTTTGGAAAAAATGGACAACCTCATTTTCAATGGGACTAAGAAAAGAAAGGCAAGCGGTTTAGCCGAAGTTTCTATAAGCTTTGAGAATACTAAAAACATCCTCGCCACCGAATTTAAAACAGTTACAATTACCAGGAGACTATTTAGAAATGGGGATAGCGAATATCGATTAAACGATGTCCCCTGTCGATTAAAAGATATAACCAACCTCTTCTTGGATACTGGTGTAAGTGCAGATTCATACGCCATCATTGAATTAGGCATGGTGGATGAAATTCTTAATGACAGAGAGAATTCTAGAAGACGACTTTTTGAACAAGCCTCTGGTATTTCCAAGTACAAGAAAAGAAAAAAAGAAACCTTGTTAAAGTTAAAAGGTACTGAAGACGATCTGGAACGCGTTGATGACTTACTTTTTGAAATAGAAAACAATTTAAAAAGCTTGGAATCTCAAGCTAAAAAAACGAAGAAATATTATACGCTTAAGGAGGAGTATAAAACACGCTCTATTGAATTGGCGAAACAATTTTTAGCTCGGTATAAAGCCAAATATAAAACACTTGATGCCCAGCAAAAAGAAGAAGCTGATAAGCAGTTGAAGGTGGATACCGAACTAAAAGAATTAGAAGCCAAACTTGAAAAATCTAAGCTAGGCAACCTAGAAAAAGAAAAAACCTTAGCGGAAGTTCAGAAAAATTTAAATACTTTAATAGGAGGCGTAAGCTCAAAAGAAAATGAGCGAAACGTAATTCGTGAAAAATTGAAATTTGAACGAGAGAAAAATGAATTTGCCAACAAACAAATTATTGATTTAAAAATCAAAAAATCTACCCTCCAAGAAACTAAAAAAGCCCTTGAACTAAAATTAAATGAGCAACAAAAAATAAAGGAACTAAAGAAAGATACTTTAGATAAGTTAAAGTTTGAAAACGACACTGTTCGCAAAGAGCACAATGATTTAAAGCAAGCTTTAGACAAAGACAAAAATGCTTTTCAGGAAATTGAAAAACGTTTTTATGAAATAGAAAAAAAATCTGCCGTTAACAAATCGAGTCTAGAGAAATATGAGAGAGATTTATTCTCTTTTCAAGAAGAAAATGAAGCAAAAAAAGAAATGCTTAAATCTCTAGAAACAGCCTTTGACAAGTTTTCAACTGAAAAAATTAAACTCGAATCGGACCTTGAAAAACTTCTCCACGCCGAGCAGAAACTACAAGAAGAAAAAGAAAATTACGACAAGCAACTATCAAGCACTAAAGATGAGCTGAATAGGAAAAATAGAATTCTTGATGCAAAGCAAAATGAATATAATTTAACGAAGAGTTTAGTTGATAATCTTGAAGGATTTCCAGAATCTATTAAGTTCCTCAAAAAGAATGCTTCATGGACAAAAAATGCCTTACTATTATCTGATATTATTTACTGCAATGAACAATATAGAATCCCTATTGAGAACTATTTGGAATCTTACCTCAATTACTACGTTGTTCAAAATATTGATGAAGCAATTAAAGCTGTAAATTTATTGAGCGATGCGGCCAAAGGGCGAGCTAATTTCTTTATTTTAGACGAATTCAGGCATTTTAAAGCCTCTCAACCTTTCTTGGGGAATGAATTAAAACCTGCCTTGGAGGTTATAGAAGTTGACGACCAGTATCAGCAATTAGTTGCCTTCCTTTTAGACAAAACTTATTTCATAACTCAAGAAGAAATTGCAGCGTCTTTTCTAAAAGATAGCAAGTATAAAAACATCAATTTATTGACCGCTAGCGGTAAATATATCAAGCACGATTATGCTATTTCGGGAGGAGCAGTTGGCTTATTTGAAGGCAAAAGAATTGGTAGAGCTAAAAATTTGGAGAAGCTGCAAAAAGATTTAAAAACCGTTGAAAAAGAAACGGCTGCTTTGCAAAAAAGTGTTCTAATCTATCAAGATAAATTGGAAGGTGTTGCCGCGCAATCGAAAACAGAAGAAATCAAGGTTTTGCAGAGCAATGTTAACGAAAGCAAGCTTTCCTATACTTCCACCAAAACACAATTAGAGAACGTAAATGCTTTCTTCGAAAGTAATGTGCAGAAAAGCAAAAATGTTATCGAGGCCATAGACCGCATTAATAGCGAAAATCAGAACATGGTTAAGGAGCAAGAAGAACTATCCTCCACTCGAGAAGAATTAAGAACCTTAGTTTCTTCTTCTGATATCCACTTCGTAGAACTAACAGATAAACTAAATCTAAGTAGCAATGCTTTTAACCAAAACAATATTGATTACCACCAAGAGTTGAATAAGTTTCAAAGTATTGAACAAGAATTAAACTATTCTTTAAAGGAACTAAATAACAACGCAGGCGAAAATAAAAAAAATGATTTAATTCTTGATCAAACCAGCACCGGAATTGTGGAGCTAAACCAAGCTTTAAAAGATTTAGAATCTTCCCTTCTATCAGGATATTCGGACAAAGAAAAAATAGAAAAAGAAGTAGAGAAAGTAGAAGAAGAATTTTACGAAAGCAGAGGAGAAATCAACAAAATTGAATCAAGCCTAAAAGACTTGAATTACAAGAAGCAGCAACTAGTTGTTTTATTGGATACCTTAAAAGACAAGTTTACGGATCTAAAAATTGAGTTAACCTCCCTCAAGGAAAGACTTTCGGTAGAGTTCAACCTAGATGTTAATTCCATCATTAATGACGAATTACTTGGTGACGAAAATGAAGAGGACCTTCAAGAAAAAGTTCAAAAAATAAAATTTAAAATTGACAATTTCGGAGAGATCAATCCTATGGCTGTTGAGGCCTTTGATGAGATGAAAACACGTTTTGATTTCATCACCGCACAGAAAAAAGACTTAACTGATGCCAAGGGAAGTTTAATGACTACGATTAAAGAAATTGAAGAAATCGCAAAGGATCTTTTCATGGCTGCTTTCACGCAAGTTCGAACTAACTTTCAAAAAGTCTTTAGAACGCTTTTTACAGAAGATGACCATTGCGATTTAATCCTTTTAGACGAAGACAACCCTCTAGAAAGTAAGATTGATATCATTGCTAAACCGAAAGGGAAACGTCCACAAATTATTGATCAATTATCTGGTGGAGAAAAAACTTTAACTGCTACGGCTTTGCTCTTTTCTTTATACTTATTGAAGCCTGCTCCGTTCTGTATTTTTGATGAAGTAGATGCTCCATTAGATGATACTAATATCGATAAATTCAACAAAATCATCCAAGAATTTTCAGGAGAATCCCAGTTCATTATTGTAACACACAACAAGCAAACAATGAGTCATGTGGATGTGATATATGGGGTAACGATGCAAGAGCCGGGCGTCAGTAAAGTAGTGCCGGTTGACTTTAGAGGATTGAAGGATGAGTAAGGTAGACTTATAGGGTAAAAAGAGGCTACCATTAAGGCACTGAGGACTATTAAGGTTTAAAAATACTTGTTCTCAACGCTTCCGCTAAAATACGGAAAACGGTTTGGTTGGTTAGGTTCTGTTTTTTAGCGAATGTTATGGGCATTACTTTGATATTCAAGAATAAAAGATTCTTCCGAGCGCATGACATCAAAATATAGCTTCGTTGGGTTTCTCGGTTTATATAAGTGAAATTCATTCTCAACAATCCAAGAACTTAATTCCTTACTATATAAATCATACCCTTTTTTGCGATACAGTTGTTTAGTCTTTGGATTTTCACGAAACCAAAGTCCTTTTGAATCGCATAAAACACCACAGGTTGTTTTACAGTGGACACTTAGTTTTTCAGATAAAATTAATTTCACAACTCTACCACGGCACTTAAACAAAGTTGCCGAATCTAGAGTGTTCACCCCCAATCTGTACAGTCCAGAGCCATTACTCTGAACTGTTAAAGTTATCTTCTGTGAATCCACTGTATTCTGTAATTAAGAAAAATCTGCACCAGGATTGTTCAGCGAATAAAACCTTTCACCAGGAAATTTACCTTTTGACCATACCCAATCTCCAATAAATTTGCTCTTACATGTGTTAGACACATTATTGTTCTGAATTGATTTAATAGTAATTGTTTTCGACTCTTCGTTATATTCATAAAAAAAACTGGAAACACAAGACTTCAAACTTGTAGATCCACTACATGGTTTAGACCAAACCTCTCCCTTTGTTTTATCTATGAATTTGATTTTCCAACATCTATCACATTCATTACATTCAAGTTCATCATTCTCATCATAAAAATGATATTCTTTATTCAATTGTAATGGTCCAGCTGTTTCTGTATTTGTATTGCAACTTGTCAGCATAAATGAAGCAATCATTATTGCTCCGAAAATTGTCATAAATTTTTTCATATTATTGAATTTAAATTCCCTACTCATATGGCTTTTCGGATTCTCACCTCCCTAGTAACCTCAAGTGTAAGCTTCCCCTAATTAGGACTGCTTATTATTACAAAATTAGGTTTTTTTTCGTTTAAAAAGGAATTGATTTTTTTCGTTCTGTGGTCATAAATGAAAATCAGTTCCTTTTTTAAATGAGCCCAG
>Ga0209491_10002543_pt1 | contig 32244 bp, 25 predicted proteins | sample BON02_FD_187213 | JGI IMG/M metagenome (GOLD analysis project Ga0209491, IMG submission 187213) | Freshwater microbial communities from Lake Bonney liftoff mats and glacier meltwater in Antarctica - BON-02 (SPAdes) (version 2) | ecosystem: Environmental > Aquatic > Freshwater > Ice > Glacier...
CGAATGTCATTTTGAACCTCAAATAAATAAGAAATATCAGTTCCTGTCTGAATTCCTTCGTAAGGAGCAGCCAATATAATAGCAATGTTGGATACGTTTCTGAGGTCATAAATTGCCATACAAAACAGGGCATAGGCATTTCCAGGAAAATTAAAGGTGCTAGAAGATTGACTGATCTGCTCAATAGTAAGACTGAGATTAAATCTGAAATCCTTAAAATTCACCTCATCTGCTTCTGTCGAGTACTTTTCGTTTTTATAAGGTTGGTATAAGACTTCGAAATCTTTCAGATTGGATTTCTGGCCGACTTTGGCGCATTCGCCAAAAGGATCCGAATCAACATTTTCTATACAAGCACCCAAAACTAAAAGTGCCATGTAGCTGAGCGATAGCAAGAGGGTAGCCTGAAGTTTTTTCGGACTAAAAATCAATGATTTAAAGTTTAGCATCTGGTAATTAGTTTGATTTGGTTATGAAACTTCGTTTTATTGAATGTAATTGATCAAAATTTAGCAAAATAAGTGTAACTATACCATAAATTATAGGTGTGCACCTAGCAATTATTCTTAAAAATACTATGAAAAACCTTTTACCAGCCATTATTCTTTTTCTTCTCAGCATTCCTGCGATTGCTCAATTCGATCAAACCCCTTTGACTACAAAAGCTATCTATGTGGAATTAGGAGGGGCAGGTCTTCCTTACAGCTTTAATTATGATTTCAGATTTGATCCTACCAAGCAGGATGGATGGGGAATGCGAGTAGGTTTAGGTGGATACACTACTACCAATGAATCATTCTTCTCAGCACCGATCATGCTGAACAGATTATATGGAAAAGGGACTAATTTCTTTGAGGTTGGGATAGGAGCCACTTTTTTCGCCTTTGATAATACTTACTATAGTTTTATCCTTGATGTGGATGGTTCTCCATCCGCCATGGGTACGATGAACTTTGGCTATCGAAGAATTCCCATAGACGGTGGCTTCATGTGGAAAATCAATTTGAATCCAATTTTCAATAATAACGGATTCTGGCCCCTTTTTGCAGGAGTTGGTTTTGGTTATGCATTCTAAATCTACCTATATGAAATATAGTTTTACGCTAATACTACTAGTAAGCTTTTCGTTTTTTGCCCAATCTCAAACTAACCCTGATGAATTTGTCCGTACTAAAAGTAGGGCAGTTTACTTAGAGCTGGGGGGAAATGGAATTGGTTATTCATTCAATTATGATCAGCGATTTGAAAATCGACTGGATGGATTGGGATTCAAAGCAGGTGCTTCTTATTTTGCATTGGGTGGTACTTCAGTAGCTACTTTCCCCTTTGGTTTGAACTATTTGTTGGGAAAGAGAGGCAAGTACTTTGAGCTTGGCTTGGGCGCTACATATCTATTAGCTTCGAATAGAACCAATACCCTTGCCCGTGGCAATGATCAAACGTTTGCAGATGGAATTACCGGGAATATGATTTTGGGATATCGCTCTGAACCTGTAGATGGCGGGTTTCTCTTTCGAGCCACTATTACTCCCTTTTTTGGTAATGGTATATTTTGGCCACTCTTTGCAGGAATAAGTGTTGGATACGCTTTTTGATCATGGAAAATTGCCAAATCTTAAGCTCATAATCTCGCTCTACCAGACAGATTCGAATCTTAAAGCCTTTGTACCAGTATTCTCGCCCGAAGCGCTGAGCAATTAAACAATCGCTGATCTGCTTCCAATTCTTACGATCCTCGAGTGTCTTCCAATAGCTAATCCTTATTCTTAATCCATCATGAACGCGCTCATGACCGAGAGATCTTTTTTGCTCGCTTGCTAAACGAAGCATTTGTTTGGCTGTTTCAGCATTGGCTCTTTCAATGTCAGTTCTAAAGTGTGAGAAAATAACTCCATAGTAGTTGGATTTGAGGTCTTTGCAATCATACCGGCAGAGGATAATTTGTGTATTCCATGTACTTGGCTGTTTCTTCAGCTAGTTTTTTTCCAAAGGTAGCTTCCAATAGAAAGAAGGATAAGTCAATCCCTGCGGAGATTCCAGCTGCGGTGTACAGCCGTTCATCAGATTGAACAAATCGCTTTTGAGGACAGGAGATAGCGGTCGGGCTAATCAAAGAAATACTTTCATAGACTAGATGATGGGTGCAAAAAGGTTTGTCATCCAAAAGTCCCAACTCAGCAAGAATACGAGAGCCTGAGCAGACGGTCATTGTCCATTTACTTAAATCAATTAAGTCCTTAAGTTTTTTGATTACACTATGATTTTCCACGACTTGCTTGGTACCATCACCTCCGGGAATTACAAGGAAATCTAGTTCAGGTAAATTGTCAATCGAAAACTCAGGGTTTACGGAAAGTCCGTTTACAGCGCTTATTTTAAATCCGTCTTCCGAAAAAGTAATAACGCTATAGTCTTGGTATTCTTTTATTTGGGAAGCAACAGAAAATACTTCAAAAGGTCCTGCAAAATCAAGCACTTCCATATTTTTGAATAAGAATATTCCAAGAGTTTTCATAGCTAGCAATTAGGTTATAAGTGTGATGGTAATAAGATAGATTGTTTGAAAATTATGTCAGTACCCATCCTTTCTTCGCCATCAAGACTGAAGAGCAAAATGTCCGATCATTGATTTTACGCAAATCATACGCTGATTGCTCCTACCTTCTGGCAATAAGGTGCAAATGCCATGATTTAAAAATTGTAATCTATTCATTGGGCTTAAAATTTCAAGCAAATAACTACTATATGTATATCCGCAATTATTCCAGTAAAAATCAAAAAGCAGCTTACTATATGGTAAACAAAGCATTACTGGTACTTCTTACGATGGCTATCGGAACGCCATGTGCCTGCCTCGCTGTGGCGGGCCTGCCTTCCAGTTGAGCAAATAAAATTAGGTTAGTGGCATAATTGCGGACAATCATAAAATTGATTAAATCATCTCAATGATCTGAAGAACAACGTTGATTTTTTTATAAATCGCCTACATTAAACAAAATTTGGCTCCATTAAATAATCAATAATAAGGCCTTCATTCAGTTTTTTTTTAAATAATGGCTAAATAATGTAATACTGTTAAAAAGAGTTTATTGTTGCTTAAGGTTTGAAAAAATATTTATATTTGTTTTTGTTTTAAAAAGATGCAATCATTGTTTAGTGTATTATTATTTGTTTTAAATGCAATTTTCTTTCCGGAATTTGAGTCAAATAATACACTGGAGTTCAAATTTGACAGTACTGAGAGCCAAATTTTTTCTGAAATCAATGAGAGCCAACTTGATCAATTAATTTCAGAAGATTTTCAAATTGAATTTCTTTTGATTGAAGAGGAAGAAAAAGAAGAAAAAAATGAGTCTGAGCATCTTCCATTACAATTTTTTGTAGAAACCGCCATATTTTCCATTTCCAACAAAGATTATACGGACTGGCAAGCTTCATTTTTCTCCACAAAAGCCAAAAAGGACGGAATTCATCTCTACGATCTTTTCGACTGCTGGAAGTCAGAATTTTTTTCAATCTAGGGCTATCAAGTCCTCAAATCAACCTTTGAGTTGATCTTTTTGTCGCTTCTTTAGAAGCTCTATTCTCACTATCTGAGCAAAAAATCATGAATCAATCTAAGTACTCGCATGCTTATGACTTGGGTGAGATCCTGCATGAAATAAAGCATTATCTTCCTAGCCAAGCACCTTTGAAGGACTTCGTCCATCATAACACGCTTCATGCCTTTCAACACTTACCATTTCATCAGGCACTGAAACAAGCCAATACACAGTTTGGCTTTAAAGGTTATCTGTCCATCGACGAATACAAGTCTCTCTATAAGGAGGGTAAAATCAAAAGCGAAATTCTACAGCAAGTCCTTCAAAATCACTTTGGTGAAAAAGAAGCGGTGCATTGGGCTGTGAAAATCCTCGATTCTCCCGTCATACAACAAATTTATCCAAAGGTTGGCTCATTTAGAGCCCATTGGAAAGTGGACTATCATACTAATTTGGATAAGAGCATCCATCCATTTCTATTTAGACTATTGGCAGCTTACCTAGATCAGGGGATTTCCATCTGGTCTTTTCCAGTAGACTCCACAGGTTTTCTGGATGCAATTCGAAAAATCAATAAGGCTAGTTATTCTTCCATCTTCAAAGGAAAAAGAGCTAAAAAACTGATTGAGAATCCAATGCTTACCCTAACACAACTATTGGAAATCTTGGTTGGAAGTGAAGAGGCATACGGTTGGTACCTTTTTGATCAGCAGTTTGCCCATCCGGGTTGGTCGGGAATGGTCGCTGTTTTGGAAGATCAACCTAGCACACTTTTAGATCAGAGACCGATTAAATTTGAAGATTTGTTGATCTTTGAATGTCTTTTGGAAATCGATGCGCTAGATCAAAAGTTTGGAGAAAATTGGATTCCAATCGGTATTCGTTTTCCACATCAGACTTCTAAGTTGTTCGAAAATAGTCTGTTGGGTCAGCAGGATCTAATCTTGCAATGTTTCCAGGAAGCTTACGAATGGAGCTATTACGATGAAGTTTTAGCAGGTATCAGCTATGTGAAACCAGTGCCTGAGTCAGAAGTAATCCCAAGCTTCCAGGCAATGTTTTGTATTGATGATCGAGAATGTTCGATTCGAAGGTATTTGGAATTCATCGATCCAGCTTGTGCCACTTTTGGTACACCGGGATTCTTTAGCGTAGAGTTCTATTTCCAACCTGAGTTTGGGAAATTCCACACCAAAGTATGCCCAGCTCCAGTCTTCCCCAAATACCTAATCAAGGAAACAGCTTCTCATAAAAAGCTCCCAAAGGACATTCATTTCAATCAAAACAGTCATTCCTTAGTAAGAGGATGGGTTAGTGCACAGACGATTGGGTTTTGGTCAGCTTTGAATTTGGTCAAAAATATCTTCAGCCCATCCAGCTCAGCGTTGGAAGTATCTTCCTTTAAGCATATGGATCCCAATGGATCATTGACGATTGAGCATAAAGGAGAATTTGAGGGCGAACTTCAAATCGGTTTTAAAATCGAGGAAATGGCAGACCGAATCGAAAGTTTGCTTCGCTCCATCGGCTTGATTTTAGGATTTTCTCCTTTGGTATACCTAGTTGGTCACGGAGCTTCCAGTATCAACAATACACATTATGCAGGTTACGATTGTGGCGCATGCTGTGGTAGACCAGGATCGGTGAATGCTCGAGTGGCAGCTCACATGGCCAATGATTCTCGGGTTCGGGCAATTTTAGCTTCACGTGGAATCGACATTCCTACGACATCCCAATTTGTAGGAGCACTACACGATACGACCAAGGATGAGATAGAATACTATGATCTTGAGATTTTATCAGAATCAAACTTGCTCTTGCATCAGAAAAATACAGGGCTCTTCATTAAAGCATTGGATTCCAATTCGATGGAACGGTCCAGAAGATTCGCCACACTTTCGAAAGGTCAATCTGTCAGTTCAATTCATGAAGCAGTTAGAAAGCGAGCCTTCTCACTTTTCGAGCCAAGACCTGAATACAATCACGCGACGAATAGTCTCTGTATCGTCTCACGAAAGTCTACGATCAAAGGACTATTCTTAGATCGCCGCGCATTCCTGAATTCCTATGATTATCGGAAAGATCCAGATGGAAAAGTATTGACAAAGATACTCGGTGCTGCGGCGCCAGTCTGTGGTGGCATCAATCTGGAATACTATTTCTCCAAAATGGATAACGACCGGCTGGGTGCTGGTACCAAATTACCTCATAATGTAGTGGGACTAATCGGTGTAGCAAATGGTGCAGACGGGGACCTAAGAACTGGACTGCCATACCAAATGGTCGAAATCCACGACCCAATACGCTTAATGCTGATAGTAGAGCACTTTCCTGAAGTGCTGATGGAAGTCTTCTTGGCTAATCCATCTACCTATGAATGGGTAAAAAATTATTGGGTTCACTTCGTTGTCATTCAACCTGAAACCAGGCAGTTTCTCCAATATAAAGATGGCGAGTTTGTGAACTACAAGCCATTGAGTAATATCGAGCACATCGATCATCTTCAGGACAAACTGAAAGACGAAGCTGGAAATATGCCTGTTTACTTAATCGATTCAATCTAATGGAAATAACATTTTGGATTCAACTGATGATTGGGATACCACTCATTGGTTTTGTATTGAGTTTGATTATCCCTGAAAGCCGGGAAAATCTACTGTCAAAAGTAGCATTCTACACAGCTGGTCTTAATTTGGTCAGCATTCTGGTATTGTTGGTAGTGTGGGGACTTGAGGGTTTTGGTGCGGTGAATGTGAAAGAATTTGTCTTATATCGAAATCCAAATTTCGAATTTCTGATTGACTTTTTCTTTGATCGGGTAGGAGCAGTTTATGTTGCAGTTGGAGCCTTACTCACTTTTTTGATCACCTTCTACAGCAGGTATTACCTGCACCGTGAGCCAGGATACAAGCGATTTTTCAACACCATTCTCTTCTTTTATTTAGGGTTCAATATTACCGTACTGGCGGGAAATTTTGAAACCTTATTTATTGGATGGGAAGTTTTGGGAATCTCTTCATTCTTGCTGATCGCATTCTATCGAAATAATTACCTTCCTACTCGAAATGCGATTCGGGTATTTTCAATCTACCGAATTGGAGATGTGGGTATGATTCTAGCCATGTGGGCTAGCCATCATCTCTGGCATGAAAATGTGACTTTTATTAAGTTGACCAATGCTGATTTGGTTCATGAGCATCTCATGGGTCACTCTGGCATTGGTCTATTCATTTCCATGATGCTTTTGCTGGCAGCTGCAGCAAAGTCGGCTCAGTTTCCATTTTCTTCCTGGCTACCCAGAGCGATGGAAGGCCCGACGCCTTCTTCTGCTATTTTCTATGGTTCGCTGTCGGTACATTTAGGTGTGTTTCTATTACTTCGGACTTTTCCTTTCTGGGAAAATCAGATCGGAGTTCGTATCATTATTGGCCTGATTGGCTTGACTACAGCGGTACTTTCGACTATGATTGCAGGAGTTCAGACTTCAGTGAAAACCCAAATCGGATATGCTTCCCTGACTCAAATCGGGATTATGTTTATCGAAGTAGCTTTAGGATTGGAAGCCTTAGTTTTGATTCACTTTGCAGGAAATGCATTCCTTAGAACCTATCAACTTCTAGTTTCTCCTTCGATTGTCAGCTACCTGATTCGAGAGCAGTTCTACGGCTTTGAACCTAAGAAAAAAATCGTTAGAACTGGTCTTGCTTCGAGACTCATTATATCCTGCTACATCTGGAGCTTGAAAGAGTGGAACCTCGATCTATTGATGAACGGGATGATATTTAGACCGCTAAAAAATCTTGGACATCGATTGGATTTCTTAAGCTATAAGACGGTTCTGATTTACTTTATTCCGACCTATATTCTAGGTCTAAGCCTATTGATAGCAGGGATTAAGATTCCAGAGTCTATACATGTTTACTTACCGGTGACCTTTGGGTTTATCGCTTTGATGATGGTCTTGAAAGCCTTCTCAGAGCGAGGATCAGCTCGATTGAGTTGGATTCTATTAATTCTAAATCACTTCTGGATGGTGCTGGCGATTGCTGAGAATGAGTTATTCGCTTGGCCACAAGTGGCAATCTATCTTAGTGGGGTAGTCTTCTTTGGGATTTCAGGATTACTGGTCATTGATTGGCTGAAGCGATTGACCGGTCAGCATGGCTTATATCATTACAAAGGTTATGTGACCAAATATCCAGTAGTATCATTCCTTTTTCTACTCAGTGCACTGGGATTGATGGGATTCCCACTCTCTCCGACCTTTCTTGGAGAAGATCTTCTTTTCTCACATATCCATGAAGACCAGTTTCTCTTGGCAGCGATTGCTGCCCTGACTTTCGTCATGGAAGGAATAGTCACCATCAGAATATTTGCCAGATTATTTATGGGAGCTACAGTGGATCGAGAGATTTCATCTTTGAGCTCTAAAGATTTAGCTGTGAGCAAAAAAAATCAATTCATCAAACAAGGCCTTCCCACAAAGGTCAACTAGTAATACAATCTTCACTTAATTGGGTAGTCACCCTTGAAAAATATGGAAAAATCAACCAAGCTTTCGCTTCCAAAAGATGGATGGGAAGGGTTAAAAGAGAATTTCTCTTCTGATGCCATTGCTGGCTTCGTAGTATTTTTATTAGCAATGCCTCTGAGTTTAGGTATTGCAAAAGCTTCTGACTTTCCACCCATTATGGGATTACTCACTGCAATTATCGGTGGGATTATAGTCAGTATTTTCGCAGGGTCTAAGATGACGATCAAAGGTCCGGCTGCTGGATTGATCGTAGTCGTGGCCGGAGCTGTGACCGACTTTGGTGGGGGAGAGATCGGCTGGCGATTTGCCCTTGGCGCAATGGTCGTAGCTGGGTTGGTTCAGGTTCTTTTTGGAGTTTTCAAACTCGGAAAATTGGCTGATATCTTCCCACTTTCTGCGATTCACGGGATGCTTGCAGCAATTGGTATTATTATTATCACAAAGCAGATTCCTGTCTTACTGGATGTTGATCCTGCCCTTTACAAAGGAAAATCTATCATCGATATGATCTTGGCAGTTCCATCTTTTATCACAAATTTGGACCCAAAGGCATCTTTGATTGGCATCTTTGCACTTGCGATTATGATGGGTTGGCCCTATATCAAAAATACCAAAATCAAGAAAATCCCTGCTCCACTTGTGGTTTTGCTTTTGGCGATACCGGCTGAGTTGCTTATGGATTTTGAACATACCGAACCCGCTTATGCATTGCTTCATATTGGCAATTTTGTGGAGAATGTTAAATACAATGCAGATTTTGGCGGTTTTGCGATGACTGGAATCTTTATTAAATACGTGATTATGTTTGCACTAGTGGGATCGTTAGAGTCTCTCCTTACGGTCAAAGCAATTGATATGGCCGATCCCTATAAGCGTAAGTCTGACAATAATAGAGATTTGATCGCCGTAGGATTGGGAAATACGTTGACAGCCTTTCTGGGAGGTTTGCCGATGATTTCAGAAGTAGCCCGTAGCTCTGCCAACGTAAGTAGCGGTGCTAAAACACGTTGGGCAAACTTCTTCCACGGAATGTTTATGTTGATTTTCGTATTGGTCGCCACCCCGGTCATCGAGATGATACCTAATGCAGCTTTAGCGGCAATGCTTATTACTGTAGGTGTTAAATTAGCCCATCCAAAGGAGTTTGTCAATACCTTAAGAATCGGACGTGAGCAATTGGCAATTTTTATAGTGACCATCTTATTTACACTATTCGAGGACCTCTTGGTCGGTATAGCAGCTGGTATCCTATTGAAAATAGTTTTCCATGTCGTGAATGGAACCCCTATCAGCTCTTTCTTTAAAGCTCCGACTGTGGTTTCATTTATTGGAAACGACTACCTAGTGGAGATTGACAAAGCAGCGATTTTCTCAAACTATCTTGGTATCAAGCGTAAGCTCGAGGAGATTCCTGCCGGCTTTAATGTGACCATTGATTTGAAAAATACTAAGCTGGTGGATCACTCCGTGATGGAAAATCTTCATCATTTCCAGCATGACTATCAGGACAATGGAGGGACAGTTAAAATTATAGGTTTAGAAAAACATATCGCTGTATCTGCTCATGAACTTGCCGCGCGTAAACTTCCAAAAACTGCTTGATCCAGACGATCTGCTAATTCACTCATTCAGGAAATCCATTTATGGCTTCTTCAGTGGGTGTATTTTCGATCCATTTGATTAAAAGATGAAAAACTTAAAACACAAGGCAATAGGCTGGTTTTCGTTAAGCTTTATGCTGCTCATTACTTCGCTTCAAGCGCAGGATAAGGAATTGAAAATATTCTTGAATGATGCACAAACACACTATATCAGGGGTACAGGCTTAGGACAAGTATGGGTGAGATACACGGATTTCAACCCTGGTTCAACAGTGTTTGGTACACCAAAAGAAAGTGGTTTTGACGTTGGTTTGCGACGTATCCGTTACCAGGCTTTTGGTCAATTAACAGATAAAGTGTTTATCTACACGCAGTTTGGTATCAATAGCTTCGGCTCACTTTCTTCACGAAAGCCAGGTTTGTTCTTACATGATGTGACTGGTGAATACGCCGTCATCCCGTCCAAATTGACAATCGGAGCAGGACTTCATGGTGTCAATGGAACCGTTCGCTATTCCTCCTCCTCGGTAGGAACGATTTTAGGCATGGACTTGCCTTTTATTGAGGAAGCGACCAATGATATCTCAGATCAGTTTGTACGAATGCTTGGTGTCTATGCCAAAGGGCAAGTGGGACAGTTAGATTACCGATTTTCTATATCTAATCCATTTCCGATTCAGACGGCTCTTAATCCAGTGGCGACATTACCTGAGGGAGTGATCAATCAGGCATATTTCAGTCCTAATGCACCGGAGCTGAAGTACCAAGGCTACGTGATGTGGCAATTCTGGGATAAAGAAAGTAACCAATTTCCTTATATGGTCGGGACTTATTTGGGGAAAAAGAAAGTACTGAATATTGGGTCAGGTTTTGCTACTCAATCCAACGCCGTGGAATACAGAGCTACTACCCAAGGTGCCAAAATTCTTGCCCCCAGCAAACAATTTGGAGTGGATATATTCATGGATAGGCCTTTAGACAGTTCAAAAGGAACCGCACTAACTGCCTATGCCGCCTACATCAATTATGATTTTGGTCCCAATTACATCCGAAATGGTGGAGCCATCAACGTGGCTAATGGAATCAATGCGAGTGGAAGTGCAAATGGTCCTGGGAATAATTTCCCTTTAATCGGTACCGGAAAAGTTTATTATGTCCAAGCAGGTTACTTAATGCGGAAAGATTTACTTGGAGATTCTGGCACTTTGCAACCTTATGCTCAATTAATCATTTCGGATTACGAGAAAGTTACTCAGCCCTTCACCGTCTATGACATTGGTGTCAATTGGCTGCAGGCAGGTCATCGCTCCAAACTTTCATTGGACTATCAAAGTCGACCAATTTTGGCTCAAGGGACTACCGAAAAGCTAATCAAAAATTCTGCTGAGCCCCGCAAAGGGATGCTGGTGATGCAGTACCAATTTGCTTTTTGATGTTAGTTGTTTTATCCCCGCGGGCTTCCTGCGGGGTCATTTTCTAATCTATTCCTCAGCCTCAAAAAACAGAATTTCAGCATCGTATTCCCGATCTGAGGTATCATCCCGGTCTACCCAATATTTTGAAGTGACAAGTTGAAACACATGTTCACTGGTATGTTCTACTTTCCAGATTGTTTTTGCAGCATCACTGAACTCCACGTTACCACTTAGTTGCTCCGTGAAAAGCCTTTTGATCAGATTATTGTCTTTTAATCCTGCACTGAGCGCTTTGATCAAAATCTCTTTGTTTATTTCAAGCTCAATGGGTTTGGAAGGGATTACCTCAAGCTCAATAATGGAGGCTTCTGTATTGGGGAATTTACCATTATAGGCTTTGTATAGCAGTTGATTGATACAAAATAGATCTAAGTGCAGCGCAGGATCCCGGTACTCTTCTGCGACTTTATCCTTCAACATTTCATGAGAAATCGATTGAACCTGTCCTTCATTCAGCTCTTCACCTAACTTGTAGTTCAATAGGATTCGTGCAGCCTCGTCAGGTTCGAAATCACTGATTGCCATATAGAGTAAGTCTATCAAGTCTTCAGGCTTACTTTTATCTGCGTCAGGAAAATCAAATTTATCTAGTAGTTTGACGTAGTCTTCGTTCTTCCAGTAGAAATCAAATTCATTTACCGTCTTTACTTCTAGGATGGTTGCTTTAACTTTCATTTTATTTCTAGATTTAGATTGGAAATAATTTAGATTTTTATATCTGGTTTGTAGCTTCTAAGGAAATTTAAAGATCGATTCTTCCTAAAAACATTGGACCGGATTACTACTAGTACGGTTACTTTATACTATTGTATATAAAATTCATTAAGGAAAGATGCCAAATTACTAGACGATAACTTAAGATTACAAACCGAAGGCTTTCGAGCTGGAACAGCTGGGTTAAAATAGATTTAAATCCTAGACACAGTATAAAGAGTTAGCCCTGATCATGTTATTTTTTCCTACCGTGTTCCTGATGCGCAGCTGCAAAATGTCCTTCTGCAATAGCTGCGCCGATAGATAGCTCTCCGGCCAAAGCCACTGCGCAACAAACTTCTGCAAACTTCCCAACATCGGCTGATGTACTACAATCCATTAATTCCAAAGATTCTTTTTGTGTAGGCAATCCAGTGCCACCACCAACTGTACCCACAATCAACCCTGGCAAGGTCATCGACGCATACAGATCGCCGTTACTCTTAGCCTCCATTCTAACAATGCCAACAGCTGCTTCTGCAATACAAGCCACATCCTGACCACATGCTATGAATATTGCTGTAAGTCCATTGGAGATGTGTGCGGTATTGCCGACTGCACCGGCCTGCACAGCAGCTAAGGTCCCTGTCTGCCAGAATTTTGAAATATTCGCTGCAGATGACTTTAGCACACTTTGAATAATCTCTTTGGAAATCACCACCTCACAAATCACCTTTCTACCTCTCACATTACTGAGAGACCTGTGATTTGCTTTCTTATCTCCTGACATATTCGCCTCTAAATAGAAAAGAGTTGGCTTCAAAGGTGCTTGATCTAGGACCTGCCTCAGAACTTTATCTGTGACTAACGTAACCATATTCTGTCCAGCCGCAGCGCCAGTTTCAAACGAAAAAGTCACATGTACTCCATTGCCCTCATGCAGCACCTCCATATTTGAAAGCTTGGCGAAGCCACTAGCATCGCCGACAGCGGCACTTAGTTGAGGCGCTATGGATTTGAGCCAAGTAGCAAAGTGTAAGGCATCCGTTAAACTATCAAATTCAAAATATGGACTGCGCTGTACTTGGTTGGATAAAGTTCTGGAAATAAAACCTCCGCTCAGGGAGCCTGCCTTTATTCCTCTATCATAGGATGCAACTAAAGTACCCTCAGTTGTAGCCATCGGAACCCAATGCTGACTAATCCCAGCTGTACCGTCCAAAAGTAATGGCCCCGCTAGCCCTATCGGTACTTGCGCAAAGCCAATGAAATTCTCAATATTGCCCTTATATGACTGGGAATGATCTATTGGTGTCTGACCACTGATGTACTTAGGGTGCTTGTCTTGCTTTATCAGTTTGTCAAGATGCCTGTTTTGTATGTCGGTAAAATTCATATTGCAATATTAACATTACTAAGCCAGTATTCTGGAATGACAGAAAATTAGAACGGCTTTCTAATAGATTTAGGTATGCTCAAAGGTCAAATTAATACCCGACTTGATCGAGCTTAGTACTTTAACATTCAAAATCAGGAAGGGTTTCCAGTTCAATCATTAATTCCAGAGAAATGCATGCATATAAATGAAAGTATATAAATCAAAAAAGCCCCAGATTTCTCCGGGGCTTTTTCATGAAATATTGAATCTACTAATCACCTCAAATCACTTCTTCCACAGATCCACATTTCAGCATTTTATCTCCGAAATAGGGATTTTGAATCTGATCTGAAGCGCTGAGCCAGAATGCGCCTTCATTATTTTTTGCCATTGGGCAGTATTGCTTGTATAATTTTCCTTCGGTAAGCGTTTCACTTTTTGCAAGGATCAGAATTAGCTGTGAGGCAAGATCAAATGCCATGCGCTGCACTACTGGATCAGTGGAATTGGCGATTTTTTCTAGTTCTAGTTTCAAGCTTTCTTTGGATGGGAACTCTGATTTCTCTAAGATAGAAAGCAGGTTTTTCGCTGCGGCATTTGCCTTTTCACCATTTGTTGCTACCAGCTCATCCTTCAAGGTGAGGTATACATTGACTATCTCAGTAACGCTTTGATCAGCAAATGTGACGGTGGCACCGATCGTAGGAATCTTTTCAGCATCTGAGCTTGTAGGCTCTTTCATTTCCATTCCTTCTTGATTCATCCCCTCGTCTGAGTCTTTAGCTTTTTGCTCACAGGCAAATGAAAAGGCAACGATGGATGCTAAAGCGATTGTTGATTTGAGTTTGTTCATAGTTTTTTTATTGATTGGTTTATTTTTTCTTTTATGTATATCCGCAATTACACCAGTAAAAATCAAGAAGCAGCTTAATACATACTGAAGATTAGCATTACTGGCACTTCTTCCCATAGCTACCTTAACCTCATCGGCCTGCCTCGCCGTGGCGGGCCTGCCTCGCTGTGGCGGGCCTGCCTGCCGGTTGAGCAAAGAAAATTAGATTAGTGGCATAATTGCGGATAATCATGTTTTCTTTTTTCTAGTTATAAAGAACAAGGTAAAGCCTGAACCTACCGCAGCTAATCCTGCGAAAGAAAATACCCGAAGCAGTAGATTGTTGAAATTATCCCGGCCTGCATAGTCCATCGTGTGAAACATCCAGAGAAAGTCAAACCAGCGCCAGCTCCGATGTCGGACTCGTTCAAAATTCCCACTCTTTGCATCGACATAAGCAGTAAGATTTTCCGGATGATCAAAGTGAATCGCCCAAGCGGGTAGGGGACGTCCCCGGTATTCATGATGCGATCCGGTTTCGATGAGATACTCTGCTGTTCGAATCCCAAAGTCGCCTTTAATATAGATCTGAGCTATTTCCTTGGCTTCTTCTTCAGAGATTTCACCTTGAAGGGATCCAGTTTTAGCATTGAAAAGCTGTTTTTTATTGACCCAGTAATAGGGCTGATGTCGGACAAACCGGAGCTCCATCGTTGAGATTTCCAAGGTAGAATCGAGGCTAGCTGGATTTACCAAATCGCTGACTGACTGATGCATCATGTGAGTTTCGTGGAACTGGTCCCCGTGAATCTCATCGATATCTGTCCAACTGAAATACAAGCCCGAGATTGTCCAGAAAACAAATTGAATTCCGATAAATACGCCCAAGAATCGATGGATTCTTCGGGCGTAGAATTGGTTATTTCTTCTCATTTACTCTGCATTCACTGCATCAAATGCAATCTTGGTTTTGTCCCAGGCAATACTGATCTGCGTAGTTTTTGGATTTTTTTCTTTCACTTGATAAGTCAAAGCTTCGGCCGTTTCTACCAATTGCTCTGGTTTTACCACAAAGCGAATGACGTCTTTGCTTTGATCATAATCATCTGCGAGATGCATATCCCAAGCTTGATTGAGGATGACCGTCCACTCATTTTCTCCAGGAATGGTAAAGAAACCATATTTTCCAGCTTCTATTCTTTTCCCATCAATAGTCACAGGTTTGTCAAACTGGATGGAGGTTGCCTTATGCGCTCCAGTGACCCATACTTCGTTCATCGAGACTAGACCTCCAAAAACTTGCCTGCCTCGGACACTTGGGGAAGAGTAATCGAGGTGAATATGGTTGCCACCAGTCATAGCCATCGCTGCTATTCGTGGACTTTTGGATGCTTCCGGCTTGGGACTGTGCATTGAGTGATCCATTGTAGTTGAATCCATATCATTCATGTCATGGATTTCATTGTCACTGGACTTTTCGGATGAGCAGGCTACAGCTGCTAGGATAAGTAGTGATAGGAGGTACTTTTTCATAGTGTATTGGGTGGGGGATATTAATTTTAGGTATTGGTATTTTATCTTAATTTTTAATCTGTCTTTTTAATAATTGTGCATTTATGGCAACTATGATGGTACTGAGGCTCATAAGAACCGCACCAACTGCAGGACTTAGAATAATACCCACGCCTGCCAGCACACCTGCTGCCAAAGGTACGGACACAATATTGTAACCTGCTGCCCACCATAAGTTTTGCATCATCTTTTTATAAGTAGCAGTACCAAACAGGATAAGCTTTGCAATATCTTTTGGATTGCTGTTAACCAACACAATATCAGCTGTTTCAGCGGCTACGTCTGTACCCGAACCTACGGCGATCCCAACATCGGCCTGCGCAAGAGCCGGGGCATCATTGACACCATCTCCAGTCATGGCTACGAATTCACCTTTAGCCTGCAGGTCTTTGATGATCTGCTGCTTGTCTTCAGGTAATACTTCAGCGAAGTAGCCGTCCAAGCCAAGTGCCTCACTTACCGCTTTCCCTACCTTTTCGTTATCGCCGGTTGCCATTAGCACTTTAATACCCCTTTCTTTCAAGGTATTTATTGCTGCTAGCGAATCTGGCCTTATTTCATCTGCAAGGGCAATGTAGCCTGCCAGCCTATTATCAATCAATACAAATACAACTGTTTCATCAGCTGTTTTGAATGCTTCTTTAGGAGTTTCTATTCCTTCTTCTTTTAACATTCCTGGGCTTACTATTTTGATCTCCTTACCTTTTAAGGTTGCCTGTATACCCTTTCCTGTGATGTTTTGAAAGCTTTTAGGTTCGTCTAAAGTTAAACTTTCTGATTTTGCTTTTCCAACGATGCCAGCTGCAATAGGGTGTTCAGAACTGTTTTCAATTGAAGCTGCTATTTGCAGTAATTCATTGTCTGAAAGATTATCAGAAATACTTTTAATACGGGAAACTCCAAATTCACCTGTAGTTAGCGTGCCTGTTTTGTCAAATAGAATAGCCGTAATTTTTCGTGAATTTTCAAAGGCGGTTCTATTTCGAATCAGTAATCCATTTTTTGCTGATACAGATGTGGAAATAGCAACCACCAAAGGAACTGCTAAACCCAGTGCATGGGGACAAGAAATGATCATTACAGTCACCATTCGCTCCAAAGCATATTCAAAATCTTTACCGAGGCTTAACCATACTGCAAGCGTGGTGATACCTGCTCCCAACGCAATATAGAATAACCATGCTGCCGCCTTATCTGCTAGATTTTGGGTTTTTGATTTGGTCTCCTGAGCCTCTTTAACCATTGCAATCACTTTGGACAGGTAAGAATCTTCTCCAATGTGCTTTACTTTGATTTTTAAGGTGCCATTGTCATTGATTGAACCACCTATTACAGGGTCATCCCTGTGCTTGGTAACAGGTTTTGATTCTCCGGTAAGCATTGATTCATTCACATAGCTTTCACCTTCGATCACTGTACCATCTGCAGGAACTTTCTCCCCCGGTCGCACTAAAATGATGTCATCGCTCTTCAAATCAGCGATAGGCACATCTTCATGATCTCCATTTTCTTTGATTCTTCGAGCGGCGGAAGGCATCATTTTGGCAAGTTCCTGCAAAGCATTGGAAGCTCCCATCACAGACTTCATCTCGATCCAATGCCCCAATAGCATAATGACTATTAAGCTGGCCAGTTCCCAAAAGAAGATCTTACCTCCGAGACCAAAGACTACTGCCGAGCTGTAGAAATAGGCAACTGATATGGCTAGTGCAATCAAAGTCATCATGGCAGGAGCCTTCTTCTTCACTTCTTCTACTAATCCTTTCAGAAAAGGCCAACCACCATAAAAGAAGATGATGGAAGAAAGTGCAAACTGAAAGTAGCGATCTCCATTGAAGCGAAGCTCATAACCCAATAATTCTTGAATCATTGGGGCTAGCACAACAATAGGTAGCGTAATGACTAATGAAATCCAGAACCGCTTTCTAAAATCGGCAATCATGTGCACATGATGATTCGCATGCGCACCCTGTTGATTCTTTTGATCAGGTTGTCCAGGACTCTTTTGGGCAGGGTTATGATGTTCCATGATTACTTTAAGTTAAGTTCATTTGTTACCTTTTGCCAAAAACCATTTTTCGCCTGCAAAAACAAGAATTATCACAACTCCTGCTACCAGGAGTACCAATAGGTCTGATTTTACCTTTATCCATAGAAAAGCTACAAGGACGACAAAGTCCAATAAAAGCGCTGTGATCACAATGATGCCGTTTGCTTTAACTTCTTTTCTCAGATACTTGAATACCCCCCAATGAATAATCATATCCATAATCAAATAGAAGATAGCTCCCAATGAGGCTATTCTGGAGAGATCAAAGAAGATGGTCAGGACTATGGCAATACTGACCACATACACTAACATGTGTTTTTGAATACTGCCTGACATGCCCAAATGACTGTGCGGAATAAGGTCCATATCCGTAAGCATGGCAGTCATGCGTGACACTGCAAAAACACTCGCAATTACACCTGAAACTGTAGCGATCAGGGCAATCCCGACAGTGAAGTATAAGCCATAATCTCCAAAGGCAGGCTTTGCTGCTTCAGCGAGCGAATAGTCTTTTGCAGCTATTATTTCTGCCACTGTAAGACTTGAATTAACCGCAATGGCTACTAAAAAGTAAATAACTGTGCAGATCAGCAAAGACCAAATTATTGCTTTACCTACATTTTTCTTTGGATCCACGACTTCGCCTCCACTGTTGGTGATAGTAGTAAATCCTTTGTAGGCTAAAATGGAAAGTGCCAGCGCGCCAATGTAACTGCTTGCGGAGTATTCTGAATTTTCAGCAGGTGCAGGTATCAAGTCTTCGAAAGAAAAGCCCGCTGCCCACAATCCTGCAACTGCAAAAACTACAATCCCGATAATTTTGAGAAAAGCCAAAACCTGAGATGATTTTCCCAAAAGCTTATTTCCTGATATGTTAACGATAAAGGCAACAATTAATAACAATACCCCGAGTACGGGAACCCAAAAGTCTGGACTATCGGCAGCAAATAGCTGCATGGTGTAGGTGCCAAAAGTTCTAGCTACCAAGCTTTCATTGATGATCATAGACAAGGCCATCAGCAATGAAGCGGAAGCTGTTATCGTGGTTTTGCCATATGCTTTCTTTAGAATCATCGCAATACCACCTGCTGATGGATAGGTATTGGATACTTTTATATAGGAATAGGCACTAAAACCAGAAATAATTGCGCCCAATAAAAAGATATATGGAAACCATTTGCCGGATAGCTCGGCTACTTGTCCCAATAGTGCAAAAATACCGGCACCGATCATAACTCCGGTTCCTAATGAAATTGTGTCAGTTAATGAAAGGCTTCCGGCTTTGTACTCCTTATCGCTACTCGTATCCATAATTAGTTGAGTTTAAATAGTGCTCTGATCATTTGATATTCGCTTTAGCTAAGCGACTTCTCTTTGCTGAGCTTCAGTCTTATATCCCGCCAAATTATTTCTTTAGGAGTTTTTAAAATAAATTAATTCACAGACTTTAAACGCAGGAGCGATGAGCGTCATTTTGCTTTTATTCCTTATGCTGTCGTCTAAATCTTGATGATCTGACCGAAGACAGTTTGAAAAAGAATGATCCATTAGTAAGATTTGCTTATTTATAAAATAGTTTCTACTAGAACCGAACTGTTACCCCGCCACCTGCTCCAAAGCGATTGTCATAGCTTCCCATGACGGAGAAATTTCTCGAGAAGATGTAATTGACTCCGGCAGACCAAGTGGTTTCTCCCTTATAGTCTGCATTTTCACCAATTTCAGGTAGCGTATTAGTCCAGCCGAAATCCATCTGATATTCATATACTCCGAAGATTGAGGTACGTGGAAAAATCATGATTTCCCGGTTGATTCGGATTTCCGGTCTGAGCTTGTGGTCCACTCTCACATCAAGGTTGAAGAGGTAAGGAGTCAAAAAGCGTATACCGACGATGGCGGTGGTGCTAATCTCATCCAGACTTTCGGGAATTTCATTTTCCACATTTACTCCTGCAAAAACTCTGAAATAATCATATAGGTAGCGCTCATAAGTAAACTCTGCCTCCATATTTTGATTGTAGCCATATTCCATATTCAGATTAAATTGATTCCGAATATTCGAAGACCTCAGGTTGATCTCCGTCATGTGCGAAGCGACTTCGGCAGTACCCCAGTTGAAATAATGATTTCCTTCCTTCAGCATCTTATTCAATGAAAATCCTTTTAACCTTGGATCTCTTGGAGTATCATAGGAGATCACCCGAGCCATACCGCCCATCATATGATACAGCACATGACAGTGAAAGAACCAGTCCCCGTATTCTGTTCCTTCGAATTCGATGGTGATTTTTTGCATCGGGGGGACATTGACGGTATGCTTCAAAGGCGAATATTCTCCGTTTGCATTGATGACCCTGAAAAAATGGCCGTGCAGGTGTATCGGGTGATGCATCATCGTGAGATTATTCAGTGTGATTCGGGTGACTTTTCCACCTTCAATTTTAATCTTGTCTGCTTCAGCTAGTGGTACACCGTTCATGCTCCAGATGTACCGCCACATATTTCCGGCGAGATTTAGGAGTACTTCATTGACCGGGACGTCTTTGTCGAAACTGGTTTTTTCCGTTGATTTCAGGTAATCGTAATTGTACGCTGAATACATGTCCATTCCTGGCATTTTCCCCATCGAATCCTTCATTCCCATCTTATGATCGCTCGGCATGGACTTTTCCATGGATTCATTAGGATTCATTTTGGACTGATTCATCTGCACCATGCTACTGTCCGTATTGGACATTTTCATCGCAGGCTTAGTCTCTGGTTCCATTTTCATTTCCGAATTATCCATGCCCGAATGATCCATTTTCATCCCTTTCATCTTGCCGTCCATTTGCATGCCCCAGTTTTCCATCATTTCTTGTGGCTTTTCCTTGGAAGGATTCAATTTCATAGCCGGTGCGCCCATACGCATATCCATTTTGGCCATTTTCATCATCATCCCGATCTTATCAGGACGTAGTACTTCAGGTGCCAAGAGCGCATTGCCACTACCCAGAAATGCTGAGGTGGTACCCGATCCATCTTGAGCCATGGCTCTGATTTCCACTTTTCCAGCTGGGGGAATGGTTACAATAAAATCGTAGGTCTCAGCGATGGCGATAAAGGTTTTGTTTCTTGAAACCGGTTCTACATTCAAGCCATCAGCAGAAACCAAAAGCGGATCTTCCCCTCCGAAGGTCAACCAAAATTGAGAGGAGGTCGAACCGTTGATCATTCGAATCCGAACTTTATCTCCCGGCTTAAATTCGGGGTATTCAGTGGTGTTCTGACCGTTATTCAAAAAAGCGTTGTAATAAATATCAGCGATGTCGGCTCCTTCCATTCGTTGCTTCCAAAAGTTGAGCTGGGCTCCAAATCCACCTCTGCCGATCACCATGCTTAATGGGGTGGCGGTACCTTTTTTGATATTATACCACTCATTTCCCCGCTTTAGATTTCGCATGACGTTCATTGGTTTCTGTTCCGTCCAGTCCGAAAGCAGGATCACCAGATCTGAATTGTATTCCAAAGTTCTTTCCTTGGGCTCAATTACTATTGACCCATAGACTCCACTTTGCTCTTGGAGCATCGTATGCGAATGATACCAATAGGTTCCAGATTGAATCAACGGAAATTCATATTTCTGTGTCTCTCCGGGCATAATAGGCGGAGTATTCAGATAGGGAACCCCATCATAGAAATTTGGAAGTAGGATCCCATGCCAATGCACCGAAGTTTCCACATCCATTTCGTTTTTGACATAGATCACTGCGAATCCTCCTTCCTGAAAAGTCAGCGTAGGACCAGGAATACCACCATTTACTGTCATTGCTGGAACAGCTTTTCCGGTTTTGGAGATTATTTCCTGCTTAATAGTAAGCGTGTAAACCGCGGTATCGCTTGGTGTCTGTTCAGCTATTGCAATCGCTTGTAAAAAGCACAACGATATAGGCAGCACAACATTTTTAAGGAATTTGTCTGTCTTGTAGGTCATGATTTTTAGTTTTGATTCTGTAATCTTTCAATCATCGCGTCCATCTGCGCGATTTCTTTTTTCTGAGCTTTGATGATTTCTCGAGCTAGTCGGATGTCGTGTGTCAGGTGTCGGATGCCCGGTGTTTGATGTCGGATGCACGATGTCCGGTGCCGAATGCCAGGTGTCCGATGCCCGATGTCAGGTGTTTGATGACCGATGTCGGATGCCCGATGTCAGGTGTTTGATGACCGATGTCGGATGCCCGATGCCCGTTTTCCCCCACCTGCAAACTGCTTTCTGCAAACTGATCACTGATCACTGAAGACTGATCACTGCCAACTCAATAAACCTTCGAGGTTAAAAAGAAACCTCAAAGGTTAACTACCACAAACTGCCACTGCCTAATGCTGATGCTCCCCCGAACTTGATACAGCTTTTGTGCCAGCAAAATCCATCACCGGCTGACCTTTCAGGTAAGTCGCTTTCACTTCTCCACAAGTAAGCATGGTCTGACCGAAATAAGGGTTGCGAATCTGTTCTGATTCACTTAGCCAAAATGCCCCCTTATTGTCAAATGCCATCGGGCAAAATTCCTTATAAACCTTATCTTTGGTCAAGCCAAAGGTTTCTGTTAGATCCAGAAAAGCTTGGGAAAGTGGAGCAAAGTGCGTTCGCTGTTTAGCGATATCGGTCTCTTTTGTCATCATTCCCGCAGCTCTATCAACCTTACTTCGGATTGACATCCATCGGTCGTGAGCAGTACCTTCGACCAAACTCATATCCACTTTTGAAAGGCTACTTTGTATTGAACCAGCTGCTTTCTGAGTTGCAGGTGCATCGTCATTGACCAGACTGTTCTTTACTTTGAAATAGGCCTCAGTCAACTGAGTCAATTGGGATTGAAAAGCTGCAGAAACTTCCAGTGTCTTAGTTTCTGGTCGATTCATCATGCTATAATTTCCAGCTAATTGTGCAGCTGCATCAATCGCAAAAACTCCATTGGTCACTATCTCTTCTCCGATATCTAAACCTGCCTCAACAGCGTACATTTCACCTATTTTAGTACCAATCGTAATCTCACGCATTTCATAGGCTGGATATTCGGAATTAGGAACTTTGACATAAACTATGGAACGCTTGCCCGACCAAAGTAAAGCAGTCCGAGGGATCCCAACTCCTTCATTTTGAGACTCCGTATTTGTTTTTACTTTTGCTGAGACAAACATCTCAGGCAGCAGCTTTCCTCCGGGATTATTCAGTTCTGCGCGAAGTGATGCCGCTCGAGTAGTTGGGTTCAACATAGGATCGATGTAAGTAATTTTTGCCTGATAGGTTTGACCGGGAATCCCCGCTGCTGTGAATGATATCGGATTACCCACAGCTACTCTTGGCAAATCCGACTCATAAGCATCGAGCATTACCCAGATTTTATCCAAGTCCACCACATTGAATAGCACGGTACCTGTATTGACATATTCGCCTACGGCAATATTTCGCTGAGTCACCACACCACTATGTCCCGCTAGGATTTCAAACTTAGTTTGAGGTGTTCCAGAATTTTCAATACTGGCTATTTGTGTCTCTGACAATTTCCAAAGCCGCAACTTTTCGCGTGCTGCTTGGTATAATTCGGGGAAAACTTGCCTCGTCTTCGCTGCTTCAAGCAGTTCCTTTTGTGCTGTGACCAATTCCGGAGAGTAGATTGTAGCTAAGCGCTGACCCACTTTGACTTTCTCTCCTGTGAAACTCACAAATAACTTCTCGATTCGTCCAGGGAACTTTGCAGTCACTGAAGCATTTTGACGCTCATCGGCCTGGATTTTCCCAGTTAATAGAAGCGCTCCATCACTGTTCATTCCACCTACAATGGAGGTCTGTACATTTGCCAATGCAATAGCCTCCGCAGTCATCTCATACACCATCGGATCGGTAGAGCCAGAAGATCTCCCATTGGAAAGGGGAATTAACTCCATTCCACAAATTGGACAATCTCCAGGCTCACCCAATTTGACTTGGGGATGCATCGAGCAAGTCCAAATTTGATTGGCCAAGGTTTCTACCCCATTATTAAGTTCTGCATTCACAGTTTCGGGTGCCGATGGACTGATCAGCCAGCCAATCGTAATTCCGAAGGCAAATAGCAATCCTCCAAATAGGTATCGATTTCTAGTTTTAGTTTCCATGATATTAATTAGAATAAGGTGTAAGCGATGCAGCCGAAAGCATATCCAGCATGGCTATCGCGTTATATTGTCTGGTGATGGCACTGATCTTCGCATACTCAAAGTCCAGTATCAATTGCTGGGCACGAAGGACTTCCTCGAAGTCTTGTCCATTGGTCGCATAGGCAGTCAGGAGTAAGCTTAAATTTTGCTTTGCCAGCTCCAACTGAGAATCATAGAGTGCTACTTTTCTATTCGCATCCTCTAGATCACGAATTGCTTTTGACCAACTGATTTCCAGTTGGTTGAGTGTGTTCTCTTTATTAAAGCGAACTGCTTCCTGACGAAGTTCAGTTTCTTTGATTTTGGCAGTGATTTTCTTTCTATAAATAGGTAAGGTCATCGTTATCATAGGCATAATCATATCATTTCCACCCATTGACATCCCATCTTGAATCCTGGGTTTGAAAGGCATGTAATTGACTCCTGCACCAAGCATAGGTCGACCATCAAGTTTGGCCATACGCTTTTGAGATTCCAGTGCCAAAAGTTCCGCATCGTACATCGCTAGCATGGGATTATTGGCAGTGATGCTGTCTAGGATGGCCTGTTTTTCCAAGTTCATCGTGAAGGGAAGTAAAGGTTCGGGAGTAGCGATCTGACCTTCCCGAGGGGAATTCATCAGTTTGTTTAACTCCACCTGAAGCGGAATTTTATTTGCATTCAGCAGTTCCAGATCATTCTCTAAGGTGTTGATTTGAAGTCGAATTCGTAGCACATCAGTCATTCCAGGTCCGGTGGATCCCATTGCTGCCGGAGAAGCCATTGCCGAAGATTTTCCTTGGCTGGGCATACCCTGAGCTTGATTTCCCATGGTATTCATTCCGCCTGAACCTGTGGAAAAACTAGCAGTGGGTGAAGAAGCCATAGCTCCAGAGCTTGGGCTTGCAGCTTGATTTGCAGCACTTTCGAAACGGATCAATGCCATTCGCTCGTATTTGCGAAGGATTTCGAGATTTTCTTCGGCGATCCGGATTGCCTGCTCTAATTCTGCCAAAGTATACCAATTGGTTTTGACTTGGTAGAAAAGGTTGTTTGTAGCGTCTAGGAAAAGCTGGTAGCGCGCCAATGCCATTTGATCAGCCTCGGACTCTTGAGCTTTTAACATTCCAAACCAGGGAAACATCTGCATCAAGCGGATATCCGCCTGCTGACTTCCCATAAATCGCTCCATCGGGCGAAAGAAGAACCCTACCTGAAGCTCTGGATCGGGAAGGCTGACTTGATTGCCAATCTCCGATGCAGCTAAGTATTCGTTGTAATAGGCTTTCAACTCAGGGTTATTTTCTGCCGCCTTGACCAGATACTCATCCAAGCTTTGTGCGGAAGCAATTCGCACAAGACTACATAAGAAAAGAAGTGAAAGTAAATGTCTCATAGTTTCCTGTTTGTTAATTTTCGCTCTGCCCACCAGCTATACAGAACTGGGACGAGGAATAAGGTGATCAACTGAATCGTCATTCCTCCAAAAGAAGGAATCGCCATAGGAATCATGATATCAGATCCTCTTCCGGAAGAGGAAAGGACTGGAATCAATGCAAGCAGCGTGGTGGCAGTGGTCATAAGACATGGGAGCACACGCCTTCCTCCCGCTTCCAAAACCGCGGCTCGAATTTCCTTTACAGTCTCAGGACTATTGGATTCGAAACTTTGCTTGAGATACGAAGCGACTACCACGCCATCGTCTGTGGCTATTCCAAACAAGGCGATAAAACCAACCCAAACGGCTACAGAGAGGTTGTAGGATTTCATTTGAAATAAATCCCGCATTTCTGTTCCGAAGAAGGGGAAGTTTAGGAACCAATCTTGACCATAAAACCAGAGCATCAAGAATCCACCGGAAAAGGCCATCGCAATACCTGAGAATACAAATAGGGTAGTAGAGACTGACTTAAATTGAAAGTATAAAATCAGGAAAATAGCAATCAAACAAAGTGGCACCACAATAGCTAGTCGCTGTTCTGCACGGAGTTGATTTTCATAAGAACCCGAGAAGATATAGCGTACCCCAGCAGGCACTACCAATTCCCCTGAGTCGATTTTACCTTTTAGATAGCGCTGGGCATCTTCAACTACGGTCACTTCAGCAAAACCTGGCATTTTGTCCAGAAGGACATAGCCCACCAAGAAGCTGTTTTCTGCTCGAATCATATCCGGCCCCGCTCGATAGGTGATATTCGCTAATTGTCCCAATGGAATGTAGCTGCCAAGTGGAGTTGGCACTTGGATAGCCGCTATCGCTGTTGGATCATCCCGAAACCCCCTTGCATAGCGCACACGGATAGGATAGCGTTCGCGACCTTCGATGGTAGTGCTCAATTTCATTCCACCAATCGCCGTCTCAATAAAGTCCTGGACATCGACTACATTCATTCCATAGCGAGAGATTTGGTCTCTATCAATATCTAATTCCAGATAAGGCTTACCTACAATTCGATCTGCAAAGACCGCCTCTTTTTTTACCGATGGCACTTCCTTGAGGTATTCCGCTATCCTTATCCCAAACGCTTCGATGGTCTGAAGATCAGGTCCATATACCTTAATACCCATAGGTGCACGCATGCCAGTCTGAAGCATCACCAGTCGTGTCTCGATTGGTTGAAGCTTAGGCGCGGAGGTTACTCCTGGAATATTGATGACACTGATGATTTCATTCCAGATATCATCAGGAGACTGGATCTCAGTTCGCCATTGACGGAAGTATTCACCATCCTCATCGGGAATCAGATTGGAGGATTCGACTTTACTCGGCGTATTGAGACTAGGATCGTAGAATTCCCCCGATTGCAATTCATAAAATCCATCCCCATTTGTTTTATAGCGAAGTCGATTGCCACCGACATCTGTGGCATATTCTGATTTGTAGTTGATCGTGTTCTCAAACATCGACATCGGGGCAGGGTCAATGGCTGTTTCTGCCCGACCGGCTTTGCCTACGACTAAATCAACTTCGGGAATTGCGGTCACCAGCATATCCAATTGCTGAAGTACCTGTTTGTTCTCAGCGATACCCGAATGCGGCATAGTTGTCGGCATCAACAGGAAAGAACCTTCATTGAGCGAGGGCATGAATTCCTTACCCAATCCTGGGAAGCTATGGCTCAGGCTTGACCAGAAACCTGTCGCCCGGAGATTCCAGCCGATACGATCGGCGGAGTTGGAAAACACCCCGAAAACGCGATCAAATCCTAGCCAGATATTTACTCCGAGTAATACAATCAGAACCGGGAGGATCAGAAATTTGCCTTTATTATTGAGGCACCAAAGAAGAATCCTGGAATAATACCGGAGGAATATGGAGAAGAGACCCAATACCAAGCCGATGATCAATGCGATAAATAAGAAATTGATTAACAGACTATTGGTTACACCCAGCGGCAGCCATTTGATGGTGAGTAAATAAGAAATTGCAATCACCGTAATTCCAACTCGGATGAAATCTTGGTATGATCCAATGCGTTCTGGATAATATTGGATTAGCAAGTTTGCAATTCCAAAAGCAAACAATACCCAACCTGCCCAAGCCCAAACCGTAAGGGCAATGACTGGTCCCAGTATTACCAATGCGAGATTTAGATAAAGGCTTCTTTGTTTGCCTGAACTTTTCAAGGAAAAAATCCAATGAGAAAAGGCCGGCATAATCAAAAGTGTAAAAATCAATGCTGAGATCAGTGCAAAGGATTTGGTGTAAGCCAATGGCCCAAAGAGCTTTCCTTCCGCTGCCTGTAGCGTGAATACCGGTAGAAAGCTGACAATGGTTGTGCTGACTGCGGTAAGAATGGCAGAAGCTACTTCAGTAGTAGCCAAGTAAACCGTCTTCATTTTGGACTGACCTTCGGGTGCATCTTCGAGATGGCGGAGCACATTCTCATTGAGAATAATCCCCAAATCCACCATAGTCCCGATTGCAATCGCAATCCCCGAAAGTGCTACAATATTGGCATCCACTTCAAAGTATTTCATGAAGATAAAGCACATCAGAACTGCCAGAGGAAGTAAAGCAGAAATCAAGAATGAGGCGCGCAGATTAGAAACCATCACTACGATCACGATAATCGTAATTAGGATTTGAAGCGAAATGGCTTCGTAAAGCGTTCCCAGAGTCTCAAGGATCAACCCAGATCGATCATAAAAAGGAACTATGGTTACTTTTGAAATTCTTCCATCATCCAGTGTCTTGGATGGTAAACCTTCTGAAATCTTTTCAATTTCGGCTTTTACCCCCTGAATTACCGCCAGCGGATTGTCTCCGTAGCGGGCGATCACTACGCCACCCACAGCTTCCGCACCAGACTTATCCAATATGCCACTCATATTTCGGACTTGGGGACCAATATTTACTTTGGCTACATCCTTGATCCGAATCGGAACATTATCAGTTACTTTGACCACCGCAAGATCTAGGTCGGAGAGTTCTTCTATATAGCCTAAACCCCGGACGAAATAATCCACTTGATTCACCTCAATGGTATTGGCACTGACATCCAAATTGCTTTTTCTGACGGCTTGCATCACATCCATCAGCGTGACCCCGTATGCTTTGAGCGCTGTAGGATCCACATCCACTTGGTATTCTTTGACATAACCTCCGACAGAGGCCACTTCAGAAACACCTGCTACAGCATTCAGGGAATAGCGTACGTAATAATCTTGAATGCTTCGCAACTCATGAAGATCCCATCCACCGGCAGGATTGCCATCCGCATCTCGCCCTTCTAATGTGTACCAGAATACTTGACCTAGTGCAGTGGCATCTGGTCCCAATCTGGGTTGGACCTCCTCAGGCAATAGTCCTGCAGGTAGCGAGTTGAGTTTCTCCAAAACTCTGGATCGACTCCAATAGAATTCAGTATCCTCATCGAAAATGATGTAGATGCTGGAAAAACCGAAGGCGGAACTACTTCGGACACTTTTGACTCCTGGCAAACCAAGGAGTGAAGTAGTGAGTGGATAAGTGATTTGGTCTTCGACATCCTGAGGTGATCGCCCCATCCATTCGGTAAAGACGATTTGTTGATTTTCTCCAATGTCAGGAATGGCATCCACAGGCACGGGATCTCTTGGGAGAAATCCAACATTCCAGTTAAAGGGAGCAGTGACTATTCCCAAGCCTATGATAAGTAGGAGAAGTAGTACAGTGACTAGTTTATTTTCAAGAAAAAACTTGATGATTTTATTTAGCATAATCGGATCCGGTAAGCGAAATAGAAAGAATCAATTGCCCAAACAGGCAACCGCTTATTCTCCCAATTCAGATGAATTGGGCTACCGGAAAGATTAAATTAAGAAGGATTGATGAAGAACCTGGAGGTCTTGCCCTAGGACTGGAGGAAGGTAATCAGTATAATTTTCGTTGGTCTCAGTTGGAAAAATGGATATTCCCAAAAAGGTATAAACTAAAGAAACAACGAATTCTTGGGAGTAGTCAAGGTGGAGCGTTGACTTCTGAAGGTCTTGGTCTAAAACGAGCAATTCAAACTCTTCATCGCAACAGTCATTCTCATCTTGAGAAGTAGAACCTTCTTTAGAATGACAATCAGCCTTCTTTTTGGCCATACCACAATCAATGGTGGTAGTTGAAAAACCAATTGCACTTCCCATCTCCGTTCCCATACAGCGGTGGATAGTCTTAGCCAATCCTACACTGCTCAAGAGAATTAATAAAGAAAACGCTATGGAAAGTATCTTTTTCAACACTTCAAATGTACGGAATTAATGGGGAAGGGTTTAGAATTTAAATGAACTAATGGTCAATAAATCAATACCTTTTTAAGAAGCAGTTTTAAAATACAATGGGTTATTTCCTTTAGAATAGTGATTCGAAAACACCCTGCAGCATTACCGCGGGGTATTTATCCTACTTGTCTATTTGTCTTTCTTCTCTTTTCAAAACCAGTTCGTAAACACATGGAATTACGATCAAGTTAAGCAAAGTAGCTGTTAGCAAACCACCCAGAATTACCACGGCCATGGGGCTCTGGATTTCATTTCCAGGTTCTCCACTTTTCAAAGCCAATGGGATCAAGGCTAGACCGATGGTCAAAGCTGTCATGAGAATAGGGTTTAATCTGTCCAAAGCACCTGTCTTTAGTAGTTCAATTCCTTTCATTCCTTCTTTTCTTAAGTCTTCATACCTCGAGACTAGCAATATGCCGTTTCGTGTAGCTATACCAAATAAGCTGATAAATCCGATTGTAGCGGCAATACTGATTATGCCTGAGGTAAAGTAGACAATCAAAATCCCACCAATCAGCCCCAAAGGCAAATTAATCAGTACAATAAATGAAAGTCTGACATCTTGAAATTCATAGTACAGCAATAAGAAGCTCACCAAAATTGCGAGCCCTGCCGTGATTAACAATAGGCTGGAAGCTTTGGCCTCACTTTCAAACTGACCGTCGTACTCCACACGGTAGCCTTCAGGGATCTGAATTTCATTCCCTATGATTTCCTGGATATCATTGACCACACTTCGAAGATCTCTGCCTTGGACATTTGCCGCCACCACAATCTTTCGCTGGACATTTTCTCTGCTTATCGTATTGGGACTGCTTACAGATCCAATAGTTGCCAGTTGATTGAGCGGAATTTGTGCCTTGTTTGGCAAACTTATTAAGGCAGTTTCTAATGCTTCTTTGCTGCTCCTTGACCCTGGCCTATACCTCACCATCAGATCAAAGTATTTCTGACCTTCGTAAACTTCCCCTGCCTTTTCTCCGGCAAATGCCACGTCAATCTGCTCCATAAAATCACCTACAGTCATCCCATGGGCTGCAAGAATCTGTCTATTTGGAGTGATACGGAGCTGAGGAACTTCCACTTGCTGATCCACGGCCACGTCTGCAATCCCTTCAATCGGTTTGATACTGGTTTCGATGTTCTTGCCTATTTCATAGAGCTGCTGCAAATCAGCGCCAAATATCTTGATGGTAATATTGGCTCGTGTCCCCGACCCAAACCGATTTCCAGCAAATAATCCTTATTCTTAGGACATAAAATTAATAGGCCCTTTTTTCTTTCTGATACCTGCATCTACAAAGTAAAAGGTGTCCGGTGCTTGGTGTCCGATGTTCGATGTTTGTTATTTGCTTATTGAAGACTGAAGACTGCTTTCTGCCCACTGATGACTCTGCCCATTACCCAATCAATAAACCTTCGAGGTTGAAAAAGAAACCTCAAAGGTCAACCTACATCATCCCAATCACACTTGTACAAAAAATACTCTCAAAACCAAATCTCAACAAGCTCAATCGATTCAATTTCTTTTTCGGTACAAATCGTAGCTGTAAAACCTTTTTCAATATCCACATTTCTTAAAAAATAACGCTTCCCATCTACTACAAAATGATCGGAAGTGACATCCAATTCGATTTGATGTAAATAATGTAATGTACGCCCCATTGCTTTGATGATACTTTCTTTGCGCGTCCAAAACCAGTAAAATGTTCGAATTGGGTCATCAGCGCCACGTATCGCCGACCACTCTTTTGCTGAAAACATTGAAGTGAAATCTTCAAAATCTATTGGCTTAAATTTTTCCAAGTCAACACCTAGCGTTCCTTCTTGGGAGAAACCACAAATAACCTGATGATCCGAATGAGAAATATTAAAATGAATTCCGGGAAAAACAGGTTTTCCATTTTTCTGAAACTCAATTTTATCCAAATCATCATCGAGACCGAAATAATTAAGCCCCCTTTTTAGCAATAATCTACCGATAAGATAGTTATACCTGCTCAACTCGGATTGATAGCGAAGTGCTTTTAATTGCAATAGGGGAGGAACCTGCTGAAGCAATTGTTGAAGAGAATTTTGCTTAATCAACGACTCGGTTTGGGCGCGATAGATTCTGATGTCCATTTATCCTTAAATAATAAAAATTAAAGTTATTAAAACCAAGTCATGGAAATATCAACTTAACTCCTTTCCTTTGTGTGGTACTGAGGAAACTTAAATATTACCGCTAATAGCAATTATCCAAAAAATAGCTATGATTACAAAGGAACTTATCATCGAAACGGCAACAAAGTTGTTCATGGAACACGGAGTGAAGACCATTACAATGGACCGAATTGTAAAGGAATTACACACTTCCAAGCGAACAATCTATAGCTACTTCGAGGATAAAGTGGCCTTATTGGAAGCTTGCCTTGATGTCTACAATACCAACGTGCGTGCAGAAAACGAGGAGGTGATAAAATCGGCCGCTAATGTGATCGAAGCAATGGGACATTTACATCAAAAAATTGTCCGTCGTTCTTACCAAATCAATCCTAATTTTTTTAGTGACATCACTCATTATTACCCGGGATTACTCCACGAATCCTACAAAAGAAATGGCAACTACGCACATCAGCAATTGATCGAACTGGCTAGTGCAGGCATAAAGG
>Ga0209491_10002545_pt1 | contig 32226 bp, 37 predicted proteins | sample BON02_FD_187213 | JGI IMG/M metagenome (GOLD analysis project Ga0209491, IMG submission 187213) | Freshwater microbial communities from Lake Bonney liftoff mats and glacier meltwater in Antarctica - BON-02 (SPAdes) (version 2) | ecosystem: Environmental > Aquatic > Freshwater > Ice > Glacier...
ATAGGTTTCTTCCCAGTCTTTGCGTGAAGCGATGTCGTTATCATAGGCAAGGATCAAATCCCCCGACAACTCCGCAAGCACCCCATTATCCAAACTTTCCGCCAAGTTAGCATCGAAATCCTCATCCCCTGTCTCATCGCCCGGAATGATTGTGATCTCAACTGACCCATCATCTAGCGTTACCATCTCAGGGTCAATAATCTCGATCTCCAACTCAGGAGTATCCTCGCCCAACATATTTTCCATCCCTTGCGGGGCTGCGTACAAACCTTTTTCAATAGCCATGACATATCCTTAAGTTAATAGTACGCCGCTTTTCTCGGGTACGTGATTTCATCTAGTTCGTCGGTACTTAACCGTATAAACCCACCATTTCGGAACCTTGCCAGCGCCATACTCGTGCAGTCAACCATATCATCGTGTGCACTAGCGGGGAACGACGCCACTTGCTCAATCACCTCTTCGGCCCACTTTCTACCTGCGGGATACCAAACCATGCCGGACCTAACAATGTCTGAAACTGCATTAATTCGCGCTATTTTATCCCCAGTACCCCTGTGTGGCACAAACTCTTGCACCGGAATACCCATCCTACGTAGTTCTTGGAAGAGCGGGGTACCACTGGATTTCTTCTCGACAATGAACGAGTCCGGGCTCCACTCTTGCCACTCCCGTAGGGCTAACTCCTTTAGCTCATGGAACTCTACCCGGACGTTAATCGCATTTAGCAGGATAATGTGGTTGTTACCCTCAGTTAACCGGTCATCAGAGAACACACCCCACGTCAAAAGCGCAGTAAAGTCAGCTCGGTTGTTCTTTTCGGCGGCGGCATCAAGCGTCATAATGATGTATTCGCAGGTTGGAGGGTCGTCTTTCTCCCATTTCTGCCACCATTCACGCCTAATTATGGCACCTTCCTCGGCAGTGGGGTTTTGTTGGTACTGCGCGTTCCACTGGAACACTGGCATAGACGCTTTTGTGCGGTGCAATGCCTCTAAATCAAAGAATTCAGGCCATAAAGCCTTCTCATCGTCCGTATTTTCGTTAAATATGGCTGGAAATTCAAAGAAGTTGTACTGATCTGTGCCCGTGATACGGGTCATGTCCTTGGCTAGTCGCCCTAACAGATCATTCGGGTGCCACCTTGTGTGTACAATAGCCACTTTACCCTGTGGCATCAGTCGAGTTCGCGCACCGTAAGAAAACCACTCATAGGCTTTCTCGAATACCTCGTAGTTACCATTAAGTACGTCTTGTTCTGAGAATGGGTCATCCACGATCAGGAAGTGCGCACCCCGACCAGCCAACGCTGCACCAACACCACAAGCGAAATACTCTCCACCGGCATTGGTGTTCCACCGCCCAGCACTTTTAGAGTCAGAAGACAACGTGACCGTGGGAAAGATGTTTCTATATAAGTCGCTATTGACGATGTTACGCACCTTACGCCCAAAGTCCACCGCCAAGTCAGCCGTGTGGGACACCATCAGCACCTTCTTATCGGGGTTGCGCCCCAGATACCACGCCGGAAAATATATAGACACCATCTGGCTTTTGCCGTGACGTGGTGGCACAGACACACCAATACGATCCTCGTCGCCTCGCTCCATAGCCATCAGGAGGTTAGCAAGCCTACGGTGGTGTTTCCCAACTGTATAGTTAGGATCCATGTGTTTACAGAACTCAATTAAGTCATCGTAGCATCGTTGGGCAGCTTGTCGGCTCTCAAGCTCTTCTAGCGACAACAATACTTCGGCAAGCTCATGCTCACTGAGATCATTCAGATTCGATTGCAGAAACTCAATTTCGCTAGACTGTAGCATTTTTCGGTGGGGTTATTAATATATCTGTTAACTCATCCACGCGGTCTTCTAACGCCGCAGTGTTGCTTTCGCGGGGTTCGATGTCTTGGGCTGTGGTCTTCTTACTAATTAACGAGGCGATCTTGTCCCGCACTTTCTGCTCGAGCTCTATTGTGGTTTGGTGCTTGACGGTAATCTCCGAACGCTCTGTGAACAGCCCCACCTCACTAATCTTACCTAGCAGCTCAAGCGCTCGAATTCTGTTTCGGTTACCGGGGGCGGCTTCCTCGATCAAGCTGTTAGTTACGAAAGTTCGTATCTGTGCGGCGGTCTGCGCAATTTGCACATCGTACTCAGTTAATAGGGCTCGCAGGTGCACTGCAGTGGCAGAGTTTTGCACTGATGATATTGGCGTTTGTTCTAAGAGTACTTTGCGAGCGGTAGCGTTGGTGTACCCGGTAGCCCCTTGGGGGGTCCCAAAGGTTTCGATAAACTCGGTGGAGTTAAACATGGCTTCAGCCGCATCACGCATTTGCGCATGGGCAAGCACCCCAAAACCAATAGGGGCGGCGAGTACTTCGGGTTTTAGTTCAATTTTCATGCGCGATACCTGATGGTACGTTTGCGGATATTGTATATTATTTTTTTGTATAGGGGGTACTATTTTTGGTGACGGGGGGTCTTCCCATATTGAGGGGGTGGGGGTCGGACTTTGGGGATTTAGGAATTCTTAGGGAAATTGAAAATATTTGAGCAGATTACACTGTATATGGTGCCATGGCGCGCTCGCGCTCACAGGGGGACGGGGGGCGGTACTATCACTCGATGCCCAAAACTATCACTCGATGCCCATACAAATTCCTCATACCGGTATGAGATTTAACCAATAGTTGACATCGTGACCGATATCGTTTATAATGTAGTTATAGTCACCTAACGACTATATCAACTAACTAATCAAAGGGTTACATCATGAAAAACGTTACAACTAACATATCCGCCGCTAAACTCTCGGCATCGTTCAAAGTACACGCAGAAAACCTGCTAATCGAAGTACAGACAATGATTGACACCAAAGCCAACATCGCCCGGTCTCTCGACCTAATGCGTAAAAGCAAGGTATCATTAGGAAAATCCCGTGCTACTTGTGCAATGTTGGCATTCATATACGATGGACTAACCCAATTGAAAGACGCAAAGGGTAAACCCCTAAGTGCTAACACCTGCCAAAATTACCTGAGTGAGATCAAGCGATCAGTGACAAAAGGCACCGATTTTAATCTCAATAGTTCACGCAAAGCCAAACCAGCGGGACAATCACAAACGCCCAAGGCCAAAGATAAGGCCGCACTGACCGAAGGGAACGCCCTAGATATCCCTGATGACGGAATGGCCGTTAAGACGGGCGCCTATAAATCAAACGATGATGGAATGGCAAGTGAGGAAAAGCCAGCAGTCGTTAAGGTAGGCGCGTATAAATCAAACGATGACGCAATCGCGGCGATCAAGCAAGCGATCCGAATGGTTAAAACACAATGCACCATCGCCCAATGGAAATCCATTGCAACCTTGTATGGCGCCACTGCAAAGCTTGCCGACTGAAACCTAATACCCGTATGAGTTTTATGCCCCGCCTCGGCGGGGTTTTTTATTGCCCTGCCTCGGCGGGGTTTTTTATTGCCCTGCCTCGGCGGGGTTTTTTATTGCCCAAAACTATCACTACTATCACTTTTGGGGGTTGTGTGTGTCATCGGGGGTTGTGTGTGTGTCATCGGGGTTTTTTATTGCCCAAAACTATCACTACTATCACTTTTAGGGGTTGTGTGTGTCATCGGGGGTTGTGTGTGCCAGCAATCCCTCATACCTGTATGAGATTTATAATGTATAATATATATTCTATTTAACGGAGATTTATAATGGCTCGAGAAAACTTCAAAGACATACAGGTAACCGTGGAGGGTGAAACCAAGACCTTACAGCAGTGGGCAGCAGACTTAGGGCTTAACTACATGACGGTGTGTGCGCGATACCGAAATGGCAAACGAGGTGGTGAGTTACTACGTCAGACTAACCCAGCAACCACCCAACCAGCAGACCTGCGAGGACTACTTGGTGACGATGTGTTTGGTATGCTCGTGGAGCGTGCGCAGGAAGTGGGCTTGCAGCCTTTGAGCCTAGCAAGGTATCTAATACAGCAAGGATTGTTGGAGAAAACGACATAGATGGCACCGAAACCCTCCGCTTCGGCGGAGTTCCGTTTGAAGTTCCAAGTTCCAAATTATATCGTTATGTTCCGGAACCACATCATAACTACCACAATTGATATTGGAGATACTAACAGCCATGAGTTGCAGTGAACAGCGCTAAATATATTATAATTATAGGGTCTTTTACTTACTTATATATATATATATTATATTATTATATATATACCAAAGAAGTTCCAGTACGCGAATCTAAGTTGACCGGCACGCTCCGCTAGGGTTTTCGGGACTTCTGTATAATTGGACTTTTTTAAACTCCGTTTTGGTGGTTCCGGCAAAATACCCCTTTCGTAGGTCTCTCCCCCCGGAACTTCGGAACTTTTGAACCCTCGCTCCCCCAAAACCCGCGTCTTTCCTACTCCTGCGAGTTCCAGCACCCAACCCCAAATCGGAACTTCATTAGGAACATCGGAACTTCCAAATCCCATTTATCCCCAAACCCTCCACCATATCCCCCACAACTATCACACTTGACACACTTGACATCACCACTTAAACAGGCTATAATAACAATAGTGGCTGGGAAATCCCGTGTCCACCAAGTTCCAAAACCTCATACACGTATGAGAAACCAACCAACAAACGAGGAGCACCAAATGCCTGCCAACCAAACCACTGCCACCATGAGTCCTGAGTTGTTCAAAGTACTCTACGTCAACGACTGGATCAGCCCCAAGCGGCCCACGCAAGAAGACCTAGACACTATGGGTGCCATATTCAAACGCCACCGCCCATGGTTTGCTGAACAAACCCGCACCCGCAAGTGCCACCCCGCAGTAGTCGAACTGCTACAGACGAACCCCAATGACCTATTGCAGTATGTCAAAGACTGGCGCGAACTGATGCTTGAGTGGCCACACCGTAGCCAAGAGGAACCTGATAAGGTCGCATACACACAGTCCGAAGATAAAGGTGTGCGAGACCTACAAACCCGCACCACATTGGGTAAGTACCTGCGCCGACATATGCCTGACTGCCCTGACCACACATTGCGAGATTTCGTGGCTAAATTTGTCATCACACAAGGCACCTGCCGTATCACCACCGACATGCCCGAGATGATCGACATTATTAATAACGGCCCCGTGTCTTGCATGGCAGGTGAACACTTCCCAGACCGAGACGAGACCAACCACCCATATAGTGTCTACCAACCGAAGTATGGTTGGGGTTTGGCCTATCGTAAGTGCGACGGGGTGTATACCGCACGGGCACTGGTGCACGAGATGGACGGGGTTAAGACCTTTGTGCGATCATATATGCGCCGTGAACATGACCACCAGTACTCACAAGCGGACAATATACTAGAGGCATGGCTGACAAGCCAAGGGTATGAGCACTGCTCAGAGTGGGCACATGGTGCGAAGTTGGCTGCCATACCCACAGGCGAGGCTGAGACGTATATCATGCCGTACCTAGATGGGCGCGATAAGGGTGTGACGTTGCGCCAGTGTGCCACGCATGGTGAGTATTTTAAGATTAGCGAGGACGGGGAATTTGAGGCGGACTCCACCAGTGGTGAGTTGAGAATGTCCGAGGGGGTGCAGTGTGGCTGTTGCGGGGATAGGTATCATGAGGAGGACTTGCACACAGTAGAGTATTACCAAGATTTGGACGTGTGCGAGTACTGCCTGTCGAGCCAATACACCTACGCCACGGGCCGCCAAGGTGACGAGTACCACACAAGGGACAATGTGGTGCACTGCGAGAGCGATGATAACTACTACGTCGCAGAGTACGCAGGAGACAACAATATTTATGAGTGCGCCGAGACTGGTGACTATTACCACGTGAATGATATGTGGCGGTGCACAGGGTCGGGGAATATGTACCACGAGGCCATTACGAGCCACGAGATTAACGGCGACTACTATTACCACCTGCCTGATGGGTGGGAGTTAAACTCAAACGGTGAGCTTGTAGACACGACCGAGACAGAAGAAGTAGAAACCGTAGAACCAACCGCAGTAGCTGTATAAACCTCATACACGTATGAGAAACCAACCAACAAAGGACTTACCATGACCACAAGTAACACAACCAAAACAACCAAGCTGACCAACAAGTTCATCAAGGACTACTTTAGCTACAAGCGCCCACACACAAGTGACACCGAGCGCGAGTGGATTAACAACCACATACTGCCGCGCATCAGTACCGCAGAACCCCACTTCGTTGACAGCGTTGGCAACATCCACGTAGACCTGCGCACAGACCTGACACATCGCACGTTATTCGTAGGCCACACTGACACCGTACACCGAGAGTCTGGGCGGCAAGTAGTCACCGTGGGTAAAGATGGCGTATTGCGGGTAGCTGACCCACTGGCTACTAACTGCCTTGGTGCTGACGATGGTGCGGGTGTGTTGGTGCTGTTGGCGCTGATCGAGGCGGTTGTCCCTGCGTACTACATATTTACTCGGGGTGAGGAGCGTGGTGGCATCGGGGCAACATACTTAGCAGAGCATCACTCAGAGTTACTGAGTCAGTTCGACCGCGCCATTGCCTTTGATCGCAAGGGTACCAGTAGTGTTATCAGTCATCAGGGGTACGGGCGGTGTTGCTCGGATGCGTTTGCTGATGCGCTTAGTGATGCGTTGACTGATGACGTACTGATGTATGCACCTGATGATACAGGTGTCTATACCGACACCGCAGAGTTTGTATCGTTCATACCCGAGTGCACCAACATCAGTGTGGGGTATATGAACGAGCACACAACCAAAGAGATACTAGACCTCAAGCACTTAAAGGCATTGATCGCCCAAGTACTGACTATCGACTGGGATGCCTTACCTACTGAGCGTGACCACAAGGTCAAGGATAAAGCTGTGCATGAGTACGGCATGTGGAACGACAACTACAACTACAACTACAACTACAACTACAACGTAACTCCCGACTCAGCGTTTGCCATCACTGACTACAACAGCGAAGCATACGGCGCTTGCGAGGCAGCTTTGCACCATAACCCTGACGACCTGATCTATATGATGTGTTGCGTGGTTAACCCTGCTGACCCTGATGAGTTGTACGAGATGCTGTGGGATGTACCTTGTGGCGAGGTCAACGTCAAGAACTGCATGAGAGCATTGGACTATGCCGAGGACGATGAGCAAACCGATCGGGCACTACTAGATTTGTACCAAGCCGTGGTGTGCGACGCCACATATAACTAAGGAGAAGTGAGATGAGTAAGTGGATTGATGCTGCTGTATGGGTAGTGCTGTGGACTATCCTGCTCGGTTTCTTTTGGTTCCTGTTGGACTTTGATTTAATCGTGAGATAAGGAGAGATGTAATGCTAGTCAGTGCTTATATGCAACTAACCAATGAGGACAGGCTCTACGTGTTCAACCCATACAACGTACTGTACATAGACCCTGATGGTGTGCTGTTTGCCAAGGATGTGTATCGTAGGTTTGTTGCCGGTGAGTACGAGAACGTCATGATTCAACTAAACGGTGACATTGACAATGTCAATAGGTAATGCTATAATGTAGTTATGGTGTTGGAGAGCACCATGTATCAACCAACCTTACAAACCTCATACACGTATGAGAAATTATTGGAGAGAGTTATGTACATGCATGAAATTGACGCAGGCACAATCCCTGTGATCGACACCCCTACCCTACAATCCTCAGCCATGTTGCTGTCTATACATATCAGTATGTACACGGGTCGCAAGTCAGACAAGAAAACCCGTGAGCAAGTCATCAGTGCTTCAGGTGCAGGTTCCAAGGCCGCTGCCAGTGTGTACAAGTCATTGTTTGCAGGTGACGCAGATTTAGACGCTATCAATACTTTTCAGGCTAAGGCACGGCGAGACATTGCCGCGATGACCCTACCATGGTCGGATGCGGGTGTGCGCTTGGTATCAACCAAGAACTTCTTTGAAGTGTCAGCACTTCTATCATCACTGCGCCACGAGTTCTCAGCGCTTGTCAGCAACTTTGTTACCGGCTACTCCATCAAGGTGAGCAACGCGGCCTTCGCACTAGGGGATTTGTTTGACCGCAACGAGTACCCCGACCCCGTGGACATTGCCCATAAGTTTTCGTTCTCATATTCGTTTGAGCCAGTACCATCGGTCAATGACTTTCGGGTAGACCTGCACAACGAAGCCATTGATATGCTCAAGACCCACTACACCAACACGACCGAGCAACGACTACAAACGGCTATGCAGGATGTATGGGAGCGAGTCATCGATGAGGCCACACGCTTGCGCGACAAGATGATTGTGCCAGAAGAGGGTAAGCGCCCACGTATCTTTGCGTCTACGTTCTCAGGGTTCCAAGACCTGATTGGTTCGCTTGAGGCACTTAACATCACCAACGACCCCAATCTAGAAGATGCCCGGGTACAGTTAAAGAACGCCCTAGACCCTGTGGACCTAGACTCTATCCGTGAGAGTCCCGAGGTGCGCGGTGCAGTCAAAGAGCAGATGCAACGGGTACTGGATAAGTTCGCGTACTAAGCCCCCTACCACAAACCAACCAAAACCTCATACGTGTATGAGAAACCAACTGGAGAGTACCATGCAAGACTTATACAGAAACATCAAACGTGCAGACTTGGTTAACGCCATTGCCACATTGGGTAACGAGATTAGTTTCTTGGTCGAAGGGCACATCGGCAGTTCCAAGTCATCACTGATACATGACCTGACCGATATGCTACCCACGCATACCCCCGTGTACATAGACATGACATGTATCGCAGACTCAGGTGACTTCCAACTACCGGCGCTGGACCACGAGAACCAAGTCAGTAAGTTTTATCCCAACGAGTCACTGGGACTACACACCGGCAAGCCCATGATTATCATGTTCGATGAGTTGGGTAAGAGTTCGCAGAGTGTGATTAATGCGGTGTTACCTGCGCTTAATGAGAGACGGTGGGGCAACGTGTACTTTCACCCCGATACGATTGTGTTCGCCACGACCAACTTAGGTGCTGAGCGTGTTGATGATGTTATCAAGCCCCATGTGTTTAACCGCATCACCCGTGTACGCATGGCCAAGCCCACGGCTCAGGACTACCTCATCTATAGTCAACAGCACAATGCTCACCCTATTGTGTCGGCGTGGGTAGACCGTAACCCGCAGTGTTTTGCATCATTCGAGGACGTGAGCGACCCTGCCGAGAACGAGTATATATACCACCCCAAGATGCCTAGGGCGGCGTTTGTCACGCATCGTTCAATGACCCGTGCCAGTGTGATTATGCACAAGCGTGAGGTGTTGGGTGATGATGCAACGACCCATATGTTGTGTGGCACGATCGGGGCACCGGCAGCACTTAGCTTGATGACGTTCGCAACACTAGCCGATCAGTTGCCTACCCGCCAAGAGATTATTGCTAACCCTGATGCCGCTCAAGTGCCCGATAGCCCCACGGCCATGGTGTTGTTGGTGTGCCAAGCACTGCATTGGGTGGAGCGCGACACGTTACCTAGCTGGATGAAGTACCTCAATCGTTTTCCAATCAATGAGCCCAAGGCGTTGTTCGCCCTACAGTTAACTCACAGCAAGAAGAAGATTGGTTGGGCGAGCAAAGTGCAGTCATTCACCGACTTTAACCGCCAGTACGCGCACCTTTACGGAGCCTGATATGGATCCCTTATACACACCACAGCAACGTATCGAGCAGGCTAAGGTATCGCTGTTCCGCCATGCCAACTTCGCGCACATGGCGGGGCTGTTTATGATCGGCAAGACCGAGGTTACTCGAGACACCCCCACCGCACAGACTGATGGTCGCAATGTGCTGTTTAACCCTGAGTTTATACAGGGGCTTACTGATGCAGAGTTGCGGGGGCTTATCTACCATGAGTACGGTGGGCACATACTGTACCAGCACTTAACAGCGTTTCGTTATATGCATGATATTGACGCGCCTTTAGCCAATGCAGCGTGTGACTACGTTATCAATCAGTCGATCAAAGACTTTGGCATACCAGACTTTATTAAGTTACCCTCGGGGGGCTTACAAGATGATCGGTTTCAGGGTATGGACAGTAAGCAAGTGTTCGACATACTACGCGCCGAAGGTACGAAACTACCTGATGGGTTTGACAATCATGATTGGGAAGGAGCACAAGCGGCAACCCCCGCTGAGCAAGATGCGTTAGGTAAAGAGATAGCCAATGTAATGCGTCAAGGTGTTATGGCCTCTACGCTGTTGGGTAACCCCGTGGATCGTAGTTTGTGCGAGTGGCTTAACCCACAGGTAGATTGGCGTGAGTCGTTGCGAGATTTTCTTACAACGTGGTGTGTGGGCAATGAGCACTCGACCTACCGCAAGCCCCGCCGCCGTATGATGGCAAGCGACATATATCTACCCACGGCGTACTCCAACTCGTTGGGCTCAGTGGTAGTGGCTATAGATACTTCATGGTCTATATCGGATGAGGTGATCGGGGCGTTTTTGTCGGAGGTGGTGGACTTGTGCGAGACGGTAAACCCTGAGCAACTACACCTACTATATTGGGGCACACAGGTAGCAGGGCATGAGACCTACACACGCGACAATCTATCTACTATGCGTGAATCCACTAGCCCTCAGTCTGGTGGTGGAACAGATGTAAATTGTGTAGCAGAGTATTTGCAGGAACAACAACTATCACCCAACTGCGTTGTGGTGTTGACCGATGGTCATTTGGCAGGAGATTGGGGGCAGTGGTCGTGTCCAGTAGTTTGGGTGATTACGTCGTCTACTGTGGCAGAGGTAGGGACAACCATTAGATTGACAATGTAAATATAGGAGGTTATATTAATGCAAAGGGAGAGCGCACATGCAAGATGTCACATCGTTATGGGTGCGGGTAGAGTTAACCCCAGACACGAGGGTATCCAGCTATCAATTGTTTGCTAACTCTAGGTTAGAGCATGGAGAACTGACGTCGACCAGTATCGGTACGGTGTATGTTTCACCACCTAAACGTGCTACAGAACTACCACGGGTTATCGCTGATCCATTGACCATTGTGATTATGCATGGTGGTGAGGTCGAAGATGTTGGGGCGATGCTCACTGGAGGGCGTTGGCGTTCCTTAGGTACCGCCGCATGGTTGTACGATGTGTCAATGAATTACACAACACTATATGAAATCGCAAAGGAGCAGTCATGGGTAAAGAGCACAGCAACAATACAGTCACGGGCCATGAACGAATTGTTAGACCGCCTGAGGGGGTCCGAGATAGAACGTATGTGGGGTTCAGTTTAGAGTCAGTTGTGTACAGGGAAGGGGCGTTGGATATACTACGCGCACCCAGTCGATACGGTAGTTTATTAGTAGCTTCACCACTAGCAATCAAGGAGAGCAGTAATGGCTAAAACCAAAACGAAGTCGGACAGAATAATAACCTTATTGGATCATGGAAAATCAGTCGCAGAGATTGTTAAGATTACTAAATACAGCCCATCAACGGTGTACGGTGTACGGTGTGCGTGGAAAGCATCGAGCCAACCAGAAGGTGGCGTCAGGGATCACCACAATCACCCCCAAGAGTCCGTTGCATCAAACAGGTATTGCGGGGCTACGAGTGCCAAGAGCTAATGTGGTTGCGGCGGTGGCACCACCCCCTACACCCAAAACGTTCTGGCAGAAAGTTGGCGATTGGTTTAAAAATCTATGAAGGAGAGCAACATGGCATCAAGCCTAATGGAAGTAAACAGCACGTTTAAGTACACGTCCGGCGGCAACGTGCAGTCGGTGTGGAAGAAGTACGGATGGGTTCCCCCAACCGAGTACCGAGATGATTATCAATTCAAACAAAACCGTGACGCCCAAGGAGAAGAAAATGCGTAAGCTAATTGCAGGTCTGTTGTTGGTAGGGTTCACTACTGTGGTATATGCACAATGCCGAACAAACACCATCACCACGCCCGACGGCACAGTCGTGTGTACCACGTGTTGCTACTCAGGGAACTGTACCACCACTTGTTTTTAAGCGGCCAATGGTGGGGTAGAAATACCTCACTAAGTTCACATAAAGTTACCAAAAGTGTATGGTTTGTGTGTATTTATGTGCATAAAAGTGTGCAGAAAACAACTTAATGCCGAAGATGTGCATCAAAGGAGACTGACATGATTATCGAAGCAATGCAGCAAGCCATAGCCGCGCTTAAAAATACTTGGGTGCCTGACGTGCAAGAAGTCAAGGCTATCGACGCGCTTAGAGAGGCGATTAGGCACATGGAAGATCAACCAAAAGAATCAGGTTGCGCGGAGGGCTGGAAAAAACTATTAGCACATTTAGGCAAAACGCAGGCTGATGACGAGGCGATAAGTATCCTCACAATCCTGGAGAGCAGTGGCCTCGACGATGCGCTGGATGTTGCCGAGCGGTTTGCAAAAGCGTTGGGGCTTGATTATGAACCCGATGAAATCTGCACAGCCAAAGATGCTTTCTATTGCGGGTTTGTTTACTGTCAATTGAAGGGGGAGTGTAAATACTTATGAAGCAAAACTCAAGGAGAAGAACACATGATTAGTTACTCCACAAACTGGATGGGGCCGATCAACACTGACTGGATCGCTAAGAACGGCGACTGCTGGGCAGCGGGTCGGATAGATGTCCACGGGGAAGAAGGATACCCCCAAGAGATCGCCTTGCCTCCCATGCACGATCGAGACTGGGAGCGCTTTTCACGGTGGTTAGAGACCTTTGAAACAGAATTCGTGTGGACGCTCGAGCGCCTAATAGGTCTTTATGAACACACTAACCCACCTATTTTATGGGTAAAGGAGAAACAGGTGACTGAACCCAGATTAGTGCGTAATGCAGCACAGTGCAAGAAGTGTGGCGACCTGATCGTCTCGAAGCACCGCCATGATTTTGTTACCTGCAAGTGTGGAGCCATAGCTGTAGACGGTGGCCTTAACTACAGCAGACGTACCGGCAACCCAGAGGACATGATCGACATGTGCGAGTACAGCACCAAACCAGACCTTTGTGATAACAACTAGGAGCTAACATGCTTTGGCGAAGGACGGTGTATTACGTAACACTTGATCGTGTGAAGTATTTCAGAGATGGGGGTGGATCCACTACTTTCACTGTCTGCCGCACCAAGGAACACGCACTACAAGTATTTAAGCAGAACCCTAAGCACGGACAGATTGACGTGCGAGGCTACAAGACCGAGCCCTACTGCTGGAAGTACTGGCGAAGGGGCAAAATGTTTACACAACAACCAAGGAGAGTGAGATGGAATTACCGAAGAACATGACTTTAATGGACTACTACGCAGGACTCGCCATGCAAGGAATGATATCCAACTCAGAAACTAGACGTGAAATTCAGGATGTGGGGCCATCTCGTATGACGGCGAACGCATGGCACATTGCGGAGGTAATGGTTAAGGGAAAGGATTTGCTTAATATATCGTATGACAAACACATAAGTGATTGTTCGGAGTTATCTGTACGCGCAAGAAACGCTTTGATTGGAGACGGTATCGAAACGGTGGGACAATTACTTAGATGCTCTAGCAGTTACCTGCAAGCAGTGGTCAATTTAGGGAATATAAGCAGATCACAAGTATTGGAATTTATGGCAAGGGAGAAGCTAAATGAATCCAACCACAGACCATGAAGTGACGCCAGAAGAAGAGGAAGCATGGCAGGAGTTTGAGCGACAGAAGCGCGACAAATTATTTACCCTAGCGCAACAACGCGCTGGAGAGTACGCTCAAGAGTTTATCGACAACACGCCACAGATTGAACTGGGTATCTTCACCTTACGTAAGGCATTTGAGATGGGGTTTATCCGTGGCGTTATGGATGCACAACAAGGAGAGAAGTGATGCAACAAGGACGCACTGCGGGTAAGCGCCCCATACTCAAAAGCATGACGGAGTATCTAGAGAGCGGGTACAAAGCACCCAAACTAATAGCCCTAACACTGTCTACTCACCCTAGCATCACGGTGTCGGATATTGCTGCACAAACAGCATTGACTAAATGCACGATACACACGGTAATAAAAGGGATGCGTGGTCTAAAACTTATTTACGTCAGTGCTTGGGAGAAAACAGCGGGCAACGGTAGGGCGCCCAGATACCGTGTCGGCAATAAACCTGACGCCCAAAGACCAAAACCTAAACGCTCCGCTACTCACGCTGAGCAGGTTAAACGGGTAGCGTCTAAAGCGCTGAGGGAGGCTCTGGATCGGGAGGCGAGAGCAAAACACTTTAAAGAAATAGCAGCACATTTTGTACCTATACGAGACGAGGCACAGCAGTACGAAGTAAACCGACAATACTTGAACCACATCAGCGGAGGGCAATATGGATGACGATTATTTGGCGGTTTTAGTAGGCCACCCACCAGAATACATTATGGACTACACAATACATAATCTTATGGATGTCGATTCGTGCGTAAGTTTTTATCTACCATGTATGTGGTTGGATGGTGACGGTGTCGGGAACCCGTGCCCAGACGACCCGATGACTATATATTGGACGGCAGACGTAACCGGAGGTGACGATAGGATTACATATAAAACTACACTTACTAGCTTAATAGACGAAGTGATTGATATGCACGTATTAGAGGATGAAACCCCAAAAGTTATAGAAGACAGCTCCGTGCCGTTGTTTATAAGTATGCGTGAGGCTCTACAAAAAGAAATAGACAAGTTAAATTTTTGTGTTGATAACGCCAAACCAGATGGCAAAGATAAATAAATGGAGGTGTGTATGGATAACGTAGATATGTTAGGCGGGGAGTTACGCGCACGGGTGGCAAAAAATATTAGCAGGCAACAGCCCCAGATACTGAAAGATTTGATTAGGGATAAGTTCGACACAGCTAACGGGGATAAGTCCGTGCTCAAAGAGGCGCAGGCAATCATTTATGGCGATAGGGAAAAGACCTATGGACACCCATCTAAGAACCTGAAGGCCATCGCTGCTATGTGGAACGCTTACTTGAATTCAGTCGGGGGCAGGGAGTTGAACGCTCAAGATGTTTGCGTGATGATGGTATTGTTGAAAGGTGCGCGACTAGCCAATGACCCAAACCATCATGATTCAGTTGTGGACATTTGTGGCTACGCGGCCTTAATCGAACGATGCGAGGAGAGATAATGAATACAGGTCTACTAACTACCACAGATTTCGTCCCGGAGCAGCGGCTACTCGCAGCGATTATTGCGAAGGCGGTTACTGACTGTTGCGACCGCCCAACGAATAGCAAAAAAGGTGCCCGGATTACCGGGGTAGCTCTCGATGCGTTGCGGTTTTTGTTTAAAGACAACGAGGCTTGTCGGTCGTACTGCAGTATGTTAGATATGGACTTACCGTCATTTCGTACGCACTTGGTATCCACGATGCATGGCACCACAGGGGCAGCCCACATAACCGAGCGATCCAAACGCTGTTTTCGCATAAACTACGCACGGTTCAGGCCCCTGCAAGGAAACACGTAATGGCGATGACACCCGAAGCAAAAGTAAAAGTCAAAGTTAAAAAGACCCTAGATGCCCACGGTGCGTACTATTTCATGCCGATTGGTGGGCCTTACGCCGCTAGGGGAGTGCCAGATATTGTGGGTAGTTACAAGGGTAAGTTCTATGCCATAGAGTGCAAGGCGGGCAAGGGCAAACCCACTATGCTGCAAGAACGCGAGATACGCCGCATCAATGAATCTGGTGCCCGTGCGATTGTAGTGAACGAAGACAATTTGGATGACGTAGCCAAGCTACTGGAGAGTTTGTAATGGATTTAGTCACGTTGGATTTTGAGACGCTGTATGACAAAGAGTACTCATTACGCAAGATGACTACTGAGGCGTATATACGTGACCCGCGCTTTGAAGTGATTGGGTTTGCCGCACGGGTTAATGACGGTCCGATCAAGTGGTATACGGGTGGCCGCGAGCAGATCGCACGGGCATTGGGGGAGTATGACTGGGCTAAGAGTGCGTTGCTTGCGCAGAATACGATCTTTGATGCAGGCATACTATCATTCGTTTTTGGTATTCACCCTAAGCGTATGCTCGACACGATGTGCATGGGAAGGGCCGCGCTCGGGGTAGACGTGAGTGTGTCGTTGGCTAATTTGGCTAAGCACTATGGTGTGGGGGAGAAGGGCAATGAGGTTATTCAGGCCTTGGGTAAACGCCGCCTAGACTTTGCGCCTGATGAACTCGCTAGGTACGGTGAGTACTGCAGAAACGATGTGAACATAACGTATGACATATACCACCGGATGATGAGCGACGGGTTTCCGCTAATCGAGATGAAGCTCATCGACATGACCTTGCGTATGTTCACTCAACCAATGCTGGAGTTAGATACAACGCTGTTGAAGAAGCACTTGCAAGAGGTGCGTGACACCAAGCGCCAACACTTAGTTAACACATTGACTGCAATTGGTAAACCCGCGCTGGCCGCATCGGTGCTGATGGATGGTGAGGAGAACGATGAGGTGCAGAAGTTATTGCGCTCTAACGAGCAGTTCGCTGAGTTACTGATGACACTGCACGTAGAACCCCCGACCAAGATTAGTGCTACTACAGGTAAGCGGGCGTGGGCTTTTGCGAAAACCGATGATGGGTTTAGGGCACTGCAAGAGCATGAGGACCCTAGGGTGCAAGCGGTGGTTGCGGCAAGGTTAGGTGTGAAGACCACGTTGGAAGAGACCCGCACAGAACGGTTTATTGATATGGCTACGCGGGGCAGGTTCCCAATACCATTGAAGTACGCAGGGGCTAGGACGTTTCGCTGGTCGGGCATGGACTCGGTGAATATGCAGAACCTACCTAGCCGTGGTCAGGTGACACTTAAGCAAGCGATCAAAGCCCCAGAGGGCTACAGTATTGTCGGTGCGGACTTATCGAACATCGAGTTACGTGTGGGGTTGTGGTTGGCGGGGCAGACGGATAAGCTCGAGCAGTTGGCTGCGGGTAAGGATCTATACAAGGACTTCGCGTCTAAGGTGTTCGAGGTACCTTACGATGAGGTAACCAAAGAGCAAAGGTTTATTGGGAAGACATCGCAATTGTCCTTGATTTATGGTGTCGGTGCGGGTAAGTTGCGTATGGCGATTAAGACCGGCTCGGGCACAGACATCGGGGAAGGTGAGTCTAAACGTATTGTGGATCTGTACCGCACACAGTACGCCAAGGTTAAGTCTACGTGGGACGATGGTGAGCGTTGTTTGCATCAGATACTACACGGTGAAAGCCGGAGCTACGGGCATATGGGGGTGGTGAAAGTTCAAGGGCGTCAGGGGTGCCTACTGCCGTCGGGGCTGTATCTGCGGTATCCAGACCTCAAACAAATTTCCGAGGACGGTAAGAAGAAGTGGGTGTACCACACCCGCAAGGGTCGAGAGTACTTGTATGGCGCCAAGTTTTTTCAAGGGCTGGTGCAGAGTTTAGCTCGGTGTGTTATGGCTGAGCAGATGCTGCCTATAAACCGTCGGTACCATACCCTATTGACGGTGCATGACGCATTGTATATTCTTGCGAAGGTTGGGGAGGAACCTGCGGCTGTGGACTTTGTCCTTGCACAAATGCGAATCGCCCCCACTTGGATGCCCGGCATACCGCTAGACGCGGAAGCAGGGTTTGGCCCCACTCTTGCGGATTGTTAACAATGAACAGCTACGACACGGATTACGCGCTATACCTAATCAACACCAAGCAAATGATCGCGCATATGCGCAATGCGTTTTTAACCGGCGACTATGATACAGCAGTAGCGCTAGGTACTAAGGCGATGGTAGAATTAAGATTAACTGTACTCGCAATGACGCACGTCAGGGATTTAGATAAACACAAGGATTAGTATGCCTAACGTAGCATGGTCGTACTCGGCGCTTAAGACGTTTCAATCATGCCCCAAAAAGTACTACCACCTTAAAGTGGTGAAGGACGTTAAGGAGTCTCCCTCAGAGATCATGCTGTACGGTGTCGACGCTCACAAAGCTGCTGAACTATATATCTCTGAGGACAAAGCCCTGCCGGGTAAGTATGAGTTCATGCGCCGGCAGTTAGACACGCTAAAGAACTTAAAGGGCGACAAGCACTGTGAGTACCGGTTCGGGCTTACCAAGGACATGGAACCCTGCGGGTTTTTTGCTAAGGACGTTTGGTTACGTGGGGCGATTGACTTGCTGGTAATAAACGAAGACTCTTGTACTGCCCGCATGATCGACTATAAGTTTGGCAAATCAAAGAACGCAGATTTAAGCCAGTTGCAGTTAATGTCCCTAGCGGTGTTTAAGTTGTTCCCAAACATCACGAAGGTTAAGGCAGGGCTGTTGTTTTGCCCTGAGGACAAGATGATGCCCACGCAGTACCGCGCCGATGATGCGAGTAAAATGTGGATGGATTGGTTACCGGATGTTGCAAGGCTAGAAGGCGCGTTTGAGCATGGGGTTTGGAACGCATCACCATCTGGGCTATGTAAGGCGTGGTGCCCCGTATTATCATGCAGTCACAATGGTCGACACAAATAGGATATATGTTATGGCAACCAGTAAACGAGATTATCGTCAAGAGTACGACGCCTATCAAGGCAAAGACGATCAGAAAAAAAACCGTGCCAAACGCAACGCAGCCCGTCGAGAGTTAGCTCGTGAGGGTCGGGTGGCTAAGGGTGACGGCAATGATGTAGATCATAAAAAACCTATATCAAAAGGTGGTACAAATGGTAAGTCAAACCTGCGTGTGGTTGCAGGGAATAAAAACAAATCGTTTAGCCGCAACTCAGATGGATCGGTGAAACGTAATTCACCCAAGAAGTAAGTGCCTAGCGCTTTAGGGATTGTGTAGTAAGCAGTCTCTAAATCAGTAGGTACCGGTGTTAGCGACCTTAAGTGACGTTCCTTGGCAGGCTTCGCAGCTTAAACCCGTGCTTTATCGGGGGCCTACCTAAACTTCAAAGACCACTTTGGAGCGGTAGTCTATTTGGAGACGAGATGGAGATCATTGATAACAAAGCGCTTAAGCTCAAACTGCGCAGCCCGCAGCGTGTGTTGGAGTGCATACCCAAGAGCCAAGTGCTATCACAGAACGCCGATGGTAGCAGTAACGTGTTGGTGCATTGGGGGATCGAAGAGGCGCAGGTGCTTAAGAATCTACGTATCAAGAACGTGCCATCCCCCATCATCGCTAAGTACAAGTGGACAGGCAACCGAGAGCCCTTTGCGCATCAAAAACATACCGCTGCGTTTCTAACACTACATCGTAGGGCGTACGTGTTTAATGATCCCGGTACGGGTAAAACGCTTAGCATGATCTGGGCAGCCGACTACTTACTGCGCCTAAAGCAGATCAAACGGATACTAGTTATATGTCCGGTGTCGGTCATGCGAGCCGCATGGGTAGATGATCTGTTTCATGGTGCGATGCACCGCAGTGTTGATGTGGCCCACGGCACGCGAGAGCAACGAAAAGCCGTTATTGCGCAGACCGCAGAGTTTGTCATCATTAACTTCGATGGTATCGAGATCGTGCAGAAGGAGCTAATGGACGGGGGGTTTGACCTTATTATTATTGACGAGGCGAACTACGTGAAGACCGCGACCACTAACCGATGGAAGGCAATCAATAAATTAGTGCGCCCTGACACATGGCTGTGGATGGCTACAGGTACCCCGGCCTCGCAGTCCCCACTAGACGCATATGGGTTGGTTAAAATGATGCACCCTACAACTGCGCCTCGATCGTTTGGGGTGTACCGTGACTCGGTGATGGCTAAAGTAACCACGTTCAAGTGGCTACCGAAACTTACTGCCATTGATACAGTGAAACGACTGCTGCAACCTGCGATACGCTTTACCAAGGATGACTGTTTAGACCTACCAGATATCATCTACACCACTCGAGACGTACCGCTCACCAAGCAGCAATTAAAACTCTACGAGCAGTTACGAAAGAATATGGCGGCACAAGCCGCAGGTGAAACCATCAGTGCAGTGAACGCAGCGGTGGGCTTGCAGAAACTATTGCAGGTGAGTTGCGGCGCGGTGTACTCCGATGACAGGGCCACGGTTGAGCTCGACATCAGCGAACGGTTCAAAGTGTTATTAGAAGTTATCGACAGCACAGATAATAAAGTGCTCGTGTTCGTGCCATACACCAATACCCTCGAGCTGCTACAAGAGAAGCTACTTGCCAAAAAATATACGGTAGATACGATTTACGGTAAGGTGTCCGCCACCAAACGCGCAGATATTATTAAACGCTTTCAGGGGCAGCCCGATCCTAGGGTGCTTATCATACAACCGCAAGCTGCGTCACACGGGATTACCCTACATGCAGCAGACACGATTGTTTGGTGGGGGCCTATTATGTCCTACGAGACTTATGTGCAAGCAAACGCACGTATTCACCGCGCTGGGCAAAAAAATAAATGTTTGGTGGTACGGTTACAAGGCAGTCCCGTAGAGCGTAAACGGTACAAAGCTCTTGATACTTGCGAGGACAGCAGTGAGAGTTTGCTAGAAATGTTTAAAGAGGTATTGACAATGTAAAGAAGTGCCTTTACAATAGAAGTTCATTAGGGAGAGAGCCATGAGTGCAACAGCAGACAAGCTGGTTAAAGCCTACGTTAAGATGCGGGACTACAGGGCCCAACTGAAGGCACAATACGACGAGCAAGACAGCGCAGTAAAAGATCAAATGGAGTTAGTTGAGAGTCAATTGCTCGAGTTATGCAAAACCACTGGAGCGGACAGCTTACGTACGAAATATGGTACGGTTTCCCGCTCAGTGCAAACACGCTACTGGACAAGCGACTGGGAAGCGATGCATAAATTCATTATGGAGCATCAAGCCCCCGATCTGTTAGAGCGACGTGTTTCGCAACTTCAGATGCGGGAGTTCATTAAGGAAAACCCCGATAGTATGCCCGTAGGGTTAAACGTCGATAACCGATACACTGTAAACATTAGAAGGAGTAAAGCATGATAACGGAACGTCCCATGACGACCGCGCAAGTAGCAAAAGTATTAGGGGTCAGCCGCGCCACAATACTGGGGGTGGCACGTAGAGAAGTAGATCCCTTGCCAAGCATAAAGATCGGTACCCATTACCGGTTTTTCTGGAGTGATGTTGTGCGGTTCTTTAACATACCCGCAGACAAACTTGTATCAACCACCCCCACGGTTAATTAGGAGAGCTAGCATGAGTGAATTATCATTGTTCAACAAAGACAAACTACCCGCGTATCTGAAGGACCTCGCACGAGACGAGATTACTAAGAGTATGGTTGGCGGTGGCGGTACACCAAAGATTTCGATTAAGGGTAGTGTGTTCCGCAAGATCGTAGGCGGTGAAGAGGTTATGCGAAACGAGGACCGTGCCATGAACATGGTCGTCCTTACTAGTGCGACCACTGAGTACCGCACGTTCTACGCTGGTGTGTTTAAGGAAGGCGAGAACTCAGGCCCCGCATGTTGGTCATCGGATGGTGTGAAGCCTGACAGCGTTATCCCTACACCACAACACAGTAGCTGTGCCGAGTGCCCGCAGAACATCAAAGGTTCGGGTCAGGGCGATAGCCGTGCTTGCCGATTCAGCCGTTGGATGGCAGTGGCATTAGAGAACGATCTTGAGGGTGATGTGTTGCAGCTAGTGCTGCCGTCGCAGTCAGTGTTTGGTAAGGGTGAGAAGGGCAAGTTGCCTCTACGTCAGTACGCTAAGTTTTTAGATGCGCACAACCTACCTATCACTGCGGTCGTAACAGAGATGCGGTTTGACACAGACTCAGCCACACCAAAGCTCACATTCAAACCCATCCGGCCACTGGAGAAAGCAGAGTACGACGTATGCCGCGAGCGTAGCGCCACTACAGACGCCCTTGAAGCAATCACCATGCGCTATACCGTTAAAGCCGATGTGGCGAGTGACGCAGGCGAGGAGTTTGAAACTGTTGCTAAAGCCGCCGCAAAGTTGGGTGTTACTAAACCAAAAGTAGCCGCAGCCACCTCAGACGACGACGAGACACCACCAAAGGTCAAGGGTAAGACCAAAGAAGCGGACGTGCAGTCGGTGCTCGATCAGTGGGCAGATGACGACGAGTAAGTAGTCGTCACGGGAGCAGGGGCCACCTGCTCCCACTATTCACTATTGGAGATAGAGATGCGCGGATACTCTTATGAGTTTGTAAAAAAAGTACGCGCCTTGGCTAAGTCGTCTGCGCCCGCTGGGGTGGAGTTAGGCGTCAAGGCTATTGAGCGCGGTATATCTATTAGTCAGATAGCACTGAAAGTCGGTGTGTCACGTATGGCTGTCTATGATTGGTTTACGGGTAAGTACGAACCTAATGCAACGCACCTAAAGAAGCTCACTGCATTGCTCGCTCGCAAGTAAACACAACTAGAGACATACTATGACCCCCGAACAATTCTTTCGCTTAGTAACTCCGAGCCAAGGGGTGTATTGTTTTGCGGCCATCGCAGATCCAAAGATCGAGCATGTATTTTTAGACGACGTTGCTGAACTTGTTACGATAGGCGACGCAGTGGCACCGGGTGTGCATCAATATTTCACCCCTGCGTCGTTCAAAGAGCATGGCAAACGCAGGCAGGCGTCCGTGGATAAGCTGCGTTCGTTTTGGTTGGATATAGACGCTAAGGGTGACGATAAGTCCTACGAGTCACAAGAGGCCGCGACCACCGCAATCAATACGTTCTTAACAAAGTCAGGGCTACCCGATCCTATATGGGTTAATTCTGGCAATGGTATACATGTGTACTGGCCTGTGGACACCGAGCTTGACGCTGAAGTGTGGAAGCCCATTGCTACACGCTTGCAAAATCTAGCCCAAAAGAACGGACTGTTGGTAGACACATCATGCACGACGGATTCTGCACGGCTACTGCGCTACCCCGGCTCCCTAAACTACCGTGATCCTGCGAACCCTAAACCCACAGCGATTCTGACTGATTCGTATGAGGTGTTAAGCCTGATGGCGTTTGCTTCGCACTTAGGGTTAGGGGACTCAGCACAAACAACCCCTGCTAGCCATACACTAGATGAACTGCCCTTTGCTATACCTACTGATATAACGTACGCTGACGACGCCGTGACCAAGTCTATTGTCGGTGTGACTATATTTAAAAATATAATGGCGCGGTCGGATACCTGTGCCCAACTGAAGCATATATGTGACAACCGTGAGGCATTACCTGAACCTTTATGGCGTGCGGGATTGTCTATTGCACAGATATGTGAAGACCGTGAAGATGCTATCCGTGCGGTATCCGAAGGGCACCCTGACTACTCATACGCAAATGCTGAGAAGAAAGCCGCGCAAACCAATGGCCCCTATACATGCCAAGCGTTTGAACGAGTGGAATCTGAGCATTGCCAGAAATGCCCCCATAGAGGACGTATCGCAACCCCCGCGCAGTTGGGTAAATATGTAGCCCCTGCAGAGACCGAAGAAGACCGCACAGTAGAGGTGCCGGTGGAAGTTTCGTTATCTGCCGATGTGACTATTCCTGTGGCATCAATAAAGTCTGTTATCCCCGAGTACCCATCACCGTATTTTAGACCTAAGGGGGGTGTGGGAGTGCACAAGGTGGTTAAGGTGCCGGGCGAGCCAGATACGTCCGTACAGATATGTGAGTATGATTTTTATGTGACCCGTCGAATGAACGACCCTGATGCTGGGGAAGTACTTTGGTTTCGTGTGCATTTACCGCTGGATGGTATACGGGAGTTTTTTATCCCACTGTCCGAGGCTGTTGCACGGGATCGTCTACGGGATGTGCTTGCTAAATATGGTGTTATGGCAACAGACCCAAAGCAAGTTGGTGAGTATTTAATGTACGTTAAAAAATGGTTGAGGCACTTACAAATGACAAAGCAAGCAGAGAAAGTTAGATCGCAAATGGGCTGGACATCCGATGGTACGTTTGTTGTGGGTACCAAGGAGTTGATCGGTGGGCAACCTGAGGGCCAAGATATTGTGTACGCACCACCTGCGTCTAGGAACACCAACATTATCCCTGCGCTGACTGAGCGTGGTGATTTTCACAAATGGAAGGAGGTCATTAACTTTTACGCCAATGAGGACATGGATGCATATGCATTTGCGCTTTTCTTGAGCTTCGGTGCGCCGCTTATGCAATTCACGTCCTTGCGCGGTGGGGTCTACAACCTAGTCAGTGAGCACTCAGGTATTGGTAAATCCTCAGCACTACTAGCGGCCAATAGCATTTGGGGGCACCCGTTTGACTTGCTCCTTCAGAAGGACGACACCTATAACGTGCGTATTCACCGCGCTGGGGTTATGCGTCACCTGCCACTGACAATCGACGAGATCACCAACATGAGGCCCCTAGAGTTGTCGGATCAGGTGTACGCGAGCACCTCAGGGCGTGGCAAGAACCGCATGGAGACCCACACTAACACTGAGCGACTGAACCTGACATCATGGCAAACACCGACACTAACCACGTCGAACTCCAGCGTGGCTGATAAACTTTTTATGAACAAGAGTTTCCCCGAGGGCGAGCTTATGCGGGTGATCGAGGTCGAAGTGCAGCGCAGCACTAAGTATCCGAAGTCATACACCGATCTACTATTTCCGCAGTTAGATAATAACTACGGGATGGCGTGGTTGCCTTACATGCGATACATCATGAATCATCAAACCGAGGTCATTGGGATGTTGCGGCGCACACAAGAAAAGACTGATGCGGCGGCTAACCTCACTCAACGAGAGCGTATTTGGTCAACCATGGCGGCTATTGCGTTAACAGGTGGCACGATCGCACACAGTCTCGGTTTGCACGACATCCCCGTAGAGCGAGTGGCACGGTGGGTAGCGGCGCATATGTTTGACACATCGAAGGTTATCACGCAGTCCAGCAGCACGGTTGAAGAGCACATCGCAGGGTATATGGCTGAGAACTACAACAACCTGTTGATCGTGCGCAATGAGCCTATGGCTGGTGACACAATGGTTGTCCCATCGGTCGAGCCTCGCGGGGAGCTGCTTATTCGCTGTGAGCCTGACACACGCCGCATATTTATTGCCAGCGGTCCGTTTAAGAAGTGGTGCGCTAAGAACCAAATTCACTTTGCTACTATCACAAATGCCTTGGAAGCCCGTGGTATCCGCACGGAAACAGTTAAGAAACGTATGTCGAAAGGCACCGCAATAAATATGCCACCCATGAACGCGATGATGATTCAGATCCCTGATTCACTCGCAGGATCCGCGTTCGGTATTGATGAAATGGATGCAATTGATGAGGAAAAGAAAGCAGCTACACTCGCCGCCCTCGAAAAAGCCTCTTAAAACACCCAGTGAGTGTTGGGTCGAGACTGAGGGTGTTAAGTATGTTATTGACTGGGCGACGTTCCCCGTGCATGGGTTTGTTTTCCTTCGCTGCGTGGAGACCGATAAGGTGGTTAAGGTTATCCGCGCCCATGCGCAGCGTTATGGGGTGGCGGTGTCCCTGAGAGTGGGTATCCGCAATGGATACTGGGGGGTTGGTGTTTGGCGGACTCGATGATATACTAAACACGTACTGGGCCTCTCCCCCGGTGCGACCCAAAACTCTCTCCTTGTTTTGCCCCGGCCTCGCGCCGGGGTTTTTATTTCATGCGTCGGATTTCTGCCTCGAACTTTTTCATATCTGCAATAACCTCGTTCTCCACACGTTGCAGTTCGAGTAGGGCTTCACGCTTCGCTTCCCCAGACATTGCTGGGTCGGTCTCAAATGCTTTTCGTTGCGCTCGTAAAGTTTTCAGCGCACGTAGCCGTTGGTTCATAATGGGTGCGGCGTTAATGAGGTGCTGGTTCTTTTTATAAAACGCCTCGAACGCGGCAGGGTTGTCTTTAAGGAGGTTAGCCCCAGACACTGCCTTGGTAATATCCTCACGGAACTCGTAAAACTGATTTTTGGCACGAGTGCCCACTGGTGCTACCAAACCAATGCTCAAGAACGGGATCTGCTCCATACCACGATCAGGTCTACTGGGGTTCATCAACCCGTCAGCCACTACAGAGACCGCACCGCCAGCCATACCGAAGTAGCCTCGAATGTAGTTATCGACCACGATAGGAGACACGTCAAGCGCCTTACCGAATGCTTTGGCTAGTTCTGAGGTGCTCGATGTGTACTGCAGCGCCGAGGGTCGAGCTTGCATACTGGGTGACACCAGCTCCCTACGGGTAAACGATGAGAAGTTGGTGAAGTTCTCGAATATAGGTTTAATAGCTGCTGGGATTGGCATCATACCGTACTCACCTGCGATGTCAGCTATTGTCTCTCGGAATAGTTTGCCCGCGTCTTTCGCCTCACCCTTAGCGTCATCACGCATGTACTGCACTACGCGTTCGATGGTAGACTTAAACAGAAAGCCAAATTCGTTAGGCACACTGATCTTAAAGGGCTGTTCGACCCCGAGGGCATCCGAAAACGATTTTGGTAGTATCCAATTGCGATCGCGCACCGTATCGTCTAGCTCTTTGTAGTAATCATCCTCGCTCATGGCCATAGCGTATATGGTAGACAGTGCCGCCATTGTAGCCACACGACTGATAAACATCTTGCGAGCCGCAGCCGCACCCATACCTGAAGGCGCATCCGCACCGGTGAACCCACGATAGAGCAAGTCGTTACCCTGAGCGTACGAGTTAAAGAACGGCACCACCTGAGTGAGTACCCGCATGGTTTTTGACGTGCCACGGCGATTGAAGTTAATTAGCTCACGAGCACGGGTTTGCGCTAGCAGGGGGTCGTTCTTCTCCTGCATTGTTTGCTCATACACCGCCAGCCGTGCAGCCATGTCAGAGGATTTGGCAATCTGCTCCATACGATACAGTAAGGCTTTTATCGGACCCCGCTCCACGGCATCAGTATCTAGCTCTAAAGTGCTTAGTGGGTTGATAGGGTTGTAGTCGATCTCACCGGTGATACCCAAACGCTCTAGTTGTCGCATATACCGGAAGTCTTTACCGAAGGCTTGGGACCACCACACTCGTGGGAAGTAATACAACGTGCGACCTAGTCCTGCAAGGGGACGCTCAAGCCCAGAGTTAAACATAACCCTTTGTGAGTCGTCGATTACCTGCTTGATTGAAAACATTGGTGTGGCAGTGATCGTGGTACGCAGCAATCTAGACGCACCCCCAAAGGCAGATAATATCATGCTGGTAACTTCCGGCGTTTGTACAAACGCAGCAAAGTCATATTGGTTTTGCACTTCATAGAGCACAACCTTGCCATCTTTATACTGCGGGGGTAACACTAGGTGGTTGTTATTCGCGTCTGACACGCTACGGATTTGCCGAGCCATACCCGCTTTCTCCATGTATTCCAGCGTTCGGGTCATAGCAGATGTGCGCATGGTTTGCTCGGTCATCCAAGCAATCTTTTTCATGTAGTTATCTACGGTATTGGTGACAGGTCTGTCAATTGAGCCTCTGAGTTCGGGCAACTTAGCCAATGCAGCAATACCCCTGCGCCCCTGTGCGAATACGATTTCAGGGTTTTCCATAATTTTTTGGAGCCGGTCAAACGGTACATAGTTAGCCGCATCTTTCCACGTTTGGGCTTTTTTCGCACTTAACCGACCGCTCTTAACCATTGCGTCAATCATGCCCTCGCGAACTGTGTTCATCATCTTCTGGATTTCTTGTACCTCAGGGGTGTTCTCAAACACTTCTACATCGGCGTCGATTTCTGCAAATGTCTTGTGCAACGCAAACTTTTCTTGGCGCTTCTCAAACGCACCTTCTACGTCACCGGTCTTAGCTAACTCCGCTGCTAGTGTCTCTACACGGGCGTTATACGCTCTGAGGTCTTTAAGCCGCATTCCCTCTAGCACGGTGCCGACTCTTGCTTTGGTGGCGGCATAAGACAGCCCTTGTTTTTCTGCAAGCGTCTTCAGTTTGTTGATAACCTCAACAGGGGAAACATTGTTGCCATCGTTATCTTTGAGCTGAAATGCCTCCCACAGCCCATCGTCGTTCATGCGTAACCCACCCACACGAAATACCTGTAGTGCTATACGGGCGTGGTCATAGGCTTGGCGCATCCATACCATCGGGTTTATATCCCCAAACGAGCTACGCACACCCTGCGAGAACGCCGCACTGAGCTTAGAGGCAATAGGTGCCATCTGGTCTACCACCTGCTGACGAATAACATCGGCTAGCGGCGCTTCGGACTGAGTCACGATGTTCATGTATTTCCGCAATTCACTCCTAATAACTGGATCAGGCGCGGCGTTTACATCAGCCAGTGTGCGTGGGGTAGGCTTACCGATAGGTGTGGTTAGGTTCTGTACATATTGGGTGACATTGGGTATGTTGTCGGTGTCTGCACCGTAAGTGATTTGCCCTGTACGATAACCCACCGTATCAACTTGTAATTCACGCCCACCATGCATCAACCCATCGACAGAGATCATGGCGATGAACAAGGTATTACCTTCTGCCCCTGCGTCACCAAGCCCCATGAGATCCCGCAAGGCCCGTGCGAACCGCACAAACACAGATTGCTTTTGGTATGGGATACCCATTAGCTGCATCTGGAAGTCACGATTAGACATGGCCTCAGACGCAAACTCCGTCAGGCTAGACATGGCATAGGTCTTAGCTAAGTCGGGGCGCTTTTCCTTGACGTAGTTATATACGTCTTGAAGTTCTTTAAACTCCTGCTTACGGGCGCCTTCACGCTCTTGGGTGATAATAGTGCGGTGCACAAATGCATGGATCATCTCATGCATAAACGTATGGGAATCTTCAGCCCCACGAACCAACAAGATTTCATCGGTAATTGAGTTGTACTGCCCTAGTATGATGTCCCCATTCGCGTCTACACCCAAAGAGTCAACCATACGCATAGTAGGCATTTTCACACGGCGCTCTAAGATATTAGCGGCAACCAGTTTTTCCCGTGCGTTATAGATACCTGAGTCATCGTTTAGGATAGCCTCGAGTGCTGCAGTGGGGTTTAGGTTAGCCAGCGCAGTTTGCAGAGCAGGTGTTACGGCGCCAGCAGTGTCTCCGTTTGCACGAAGGGCTTGCACAGCGTTAGCGAAGTTATTCCCACCTTGCTCTAATAGCAACGAGTCATATAGGTCAACCCCTACGGAGTCTTCCCGTGCAGCAATGCTTTGAGTTATGGATTTGTAGTGGTTTTCAGGTAGCAACCCGCTGTTAAAAGCGTTACGTGCCAAACGTGCTACTGCCCTAAGGTCAGGCGTATCTTGCGCCGCAAGTTCACTAGCCTCATCTACTGCGGTGTCTATTGTGTACTCGATGTCTCGCGCGGGGGTTGCTGTAGGTGTAGGTGCCGGTGTAGGCGCCGGTGTAGGTGCCGGTGTAGGCGCAGTGGGTTCTGTTACTGTATCGGGTGCTGGCTCTGGTGCGCCTCGCGCAACGTCTGGTGCAGTTCCTCCAGTAGGGTCAACCAATCCTCCGACTTCAGGTGCTGGAACTGCTCCGGTGGCACTCTCCGGTGAGGGGGTTGGTCCATCGCCCACGCTAGCCACTCCCACGCTTGGCTCACTTGCTGGTCGCTCAGTACTTGGCTCACTTGCTGGTCGCTCAGTACTTGGCTCTCCTGCGGGGGCTGTTGTTGGCTCTCCTGCGGGGGCTGTTGTTGGCTCTCCTGCGGGGGCTGTTGTTGGCTCTCCTGCGGGTTCTGGTGTAGCATCAGTAGCTCCTGCGCGGGGTGTGGTTGATTGTAGTGCGCCACCAAGGGGACCAAACATCTCACCTTGACGGGTAAACTCGGACTGACCAATAACGTCACGGATAGCCGCCTTAGTATCTGCGGGCATATTAGGGTTTCGTAGCGCAGCACGTAAGGTTATATTGACCTCTTGGTTTTGCACTGAGTCACTCATATCCTTACCCAACAACTGCTTACGTAGCATTGATGTTTTAGGCAGCTTGAGTGTGTCTAATGCTTGCGCGTCAATAACCGGGCGCGTTGCAGGTAACTGCCCCAAGAACGTATTGATCTTTTCTTGAATTGCTTCGGGGCGTTTCGGCGCGTCTCTGTAGGCTTCTAGCGCGGTACGGACAAAACGTGCTTGCACAGGGTCAGTTACATCGGCATTAAGTAGGTCGTTATTTTTACGGATCACTGCGGATTTGCTAATACCCAACTGGTCAAAAGTCTCTTGGGTTATCGATGTGGGAGGCTCTGCAGCAATCTGTGACTCAGGCACCGATTTGGCTTTTGGGGTAGCAAAGTCTAATTGTGCTTGCCCCGACTCGTCTACTCGCAGGCGTTTGACTCGTGCTTCTTGCTCACGAATAGCACCTAGACGTGTGGACTCAATACCCTTAATTTCTTTAATTCGGTCACGGGCTTGCTTGCGCACCGAAGCGTCTTCTATATCAGGTATTTGTGCTTCTAAACGTCCACGCTCAGCCTGCAAATCTGCTAATGGTAGCGACTCATCAAATGCTTGCGTGATGGATGTGGGTCCAGCGTCTGTGGCTGCCGCTACCTCGGCTTCAGAAGTTAAAGGTCTACCGAACGTATCAAACCCTCGCGCAGTTTCTGGGAGCGGTACACCTTGCACAGATGTGCGCGGCGGGGTTGCCCTTGGGGTACGTGGCAGGTTCAACCGGAACTGCCCTTCTTGGTCAGCAATCTGCCCAGTGACCTGTGCCTGTGCTTCATCCTGCGACCGCATAACATCGGCGGTTTGCTGCTCCTCACGCATGGTTTGTAGTTCGGCTTCAGTGCGAGTAGGCGTAATAGTGGTAGGCGCATCAGTATCACGTTCGCTACCAGTCACCATGCTGACACCAGTACCTAGACCACCCCCGGTGACGGCTTCTAGTGTGGACTGCCCGGCAACCCCGCGAAACGTGGGTACATCAAATCCTTGACGCTGCAGCGCGATGTTCTGCGCAAGTTGTTCTTGCCCACCCTGTATGCCCTCAGTCAGCGCTTCACCGCCTACTGTTTGTGTGAACTTACCTATGCCGCGCTTGGCTAACCCCTCGGATACCTTACCTGTTAGGTTTCGCACTAACCGAGGCTCGATACCAGTACGCGAGGCAACTGCTCCGATAATAGTCCCGAGGGCGATCTGGTCTAGGTTTTCCCCACCGTATGATTGGGCTTCTTGCGCGGCTGCTTCTGCTTGCTCTGGGGACATCCCACTTCGCTCGAGCTCTTCTTTTACTGCGCTGTAGATTTCACCTTTGATGATACCCGCACCCATAGTGGCACCAGTACCCGCAACCATTGCACCCACACCTTTAACACCAAACTTGACCAAATTAGCCGCAAGGCCTCCCACTAAATTAGGTGCTGCAGTACCAAGGGCTTGGGAAATGAGGTCAACTGGTGCGACTGTAAAGGCTTTAAACGCAGCCAATACTTGATCGGTAACACCTTTATCCTCGGCGTCTTTCATGATCCTAGCAATCTCTTGCTGGTCGTTTTTGGCTTGTGCCGAGAGCAGGCTACCTAGATAATCTTCGCCCCCACGTAATGCCTGAGACAGCGGGTTATCCGCACCGAAAGCATCTGCAATCATTCGCACACCCGACACCGCACCGCGAGCAATACCTACGGGTACATCCGCGACTTGCCGGAATATGCTTTGATCTTCCGGAGTAGGAGCGGCAGGAGTAGGAGCGGCAGCCGATTGGTTACGTGTAAGGGTCTCTTGTTTGGCGACTCTATCTATAACGCTTGGGTCAGTACCCTCTGGGAATTCTAGTACAGTTCCGTCAAACAGTTCGACGTTAATAGCCATGAGTACTTATCCTTATTGGGTACGGTTGCCTTGAGCATCAAACTTAATTACGCTACCGCTAGGTGTGGCGCTTCCTTGCTCTGGTGCGATCCCATAATACGCAGCCCTTTGCGCGTTTTCTATAGCATCCCGCTTTTTTACAGCATTTTGAAGTATTTCTTCTGCTTTGGTTTTAAGGTTTGTACCCACGGGTGCGTCGTTAAAAGATTTTCTCGCGGCTTTTACTTCAGCATCTGCATCGCTGAACGCAGTTGTTTTGCTACGTAGTGTAAGAAAGCTATTTTCCGACAAACCACTACCGCCCCCACCCGCACTAGCCGCACGAGCCGCACTAGCAGCACGAGAGTCGATGTTGTACAGGTCTAGGGCGTTTTTCGTAGCCGCACTAGCAGCACGAGAGTCGATGTTGTACAGGTCTAGGGCGTTTTTCGTAA
>Ga0209491_10002550_pt1 | contig 32208 bp, 32 predicted proteins | sample BON02_FD_187213 | JGI IMG/M metagenome (GOLD analysis project Ga0209491, IMG submission 187213) | Freshwater microbial communities from Lake Bonney liftoff mats and glacier meltwater in Antarctica - BON-02 (SPAdes) (version 2) | ecosystem: Environmental > Aquatic > Freshwater > Ice > Glacier...
CCACAGGGTCAAGAATATGGCCATCACAACCGCAGAAGGCTATATCCTTTACATGAGCCCCTGCTGTCAGGGGAGCGTTCATGACAAAGCCTTGTGGGACTCGATTGATGTAGAACACACGCCGCTTAACCTGCTGGCGGACTTGGGTTTTGCGGGTGTGGAGAAGGGGTATCCCAACGTAATACTACCCTACAAAAAACCAAGGAATGGACAGATTACGGACTTGCAAAAGAGCATCAACCGAGAGATCAGCAAGATTAGAGTCAGAGTCGAGCATGCATTTGCAGGGGTGAAAAGACTAAAAATCATTAAAAATAAAATCCGACTTAGGAAGTATCATATCAGAGACAGCATGATGAATATTGCCGCTGCTTTGCACAACCTAAGGCATGTGTCTAGAAAACCAATAATAAACCATTCGTGATAACCTTTAGTATTCAGGTAAAGATATTTAACCCAGACTGTTTTCCCAAATGAAGAGGGACTACCTAAAAAACCGAGGGACTGTCCAGTGCCTCCGCACGGCAATAACCCGGAGCATGATAATGACGGCCGAGGCTAGAATAAATGCGGTGGTACGTTCCACGGCAAAATAATCAAGTACCAAGTAGCAGACCGCCCCAGCCAGGCAGGCCGTGGCGTACACTTCTTTCTGATATATGATCGGAATATCGTTAGTCATTATATCCCGGATTACCCCTCCCATGACGGCCGAGAACACACCCATGATAGCCGCAATTTCGGGTCTAACGCCCATTGAAATCGCTTTTTCGGTCCCTACAATGGTAAAAAGGGCGATCCCAAAAGTATCAAACAGAAAGAGTGTCCGTCGGAGTTCTATTAATTGACGGTAGAAGATGAACGTCATCAGAATACCAACCAGAATCGTGTACAGAATGGTAATGTCACTGATCCATACCAGCGGATAACTTCCCAAGAGCATATCGCGTAAAGTACCGCCGCCGATGGAAGAAACAAAAGCCGTAAAACTCGCCGTAAACCAGTCAGGACTTTCCTTGTCTTTTACCGCCAATGCCCCCGAAATGGCAAAAGCGCAGGTTCCTATTATTTCCAAGATATACTGAATACTCATGGGTTGGTATTTAAAGAAGGTGAGGCAGATCAAAAAATTAATTTCACAAAGTAAACGGCTTTGCACTGTTCTACGAAACATCTCATTGAATCAAATGGAACCAACCCGTTCCCCTCATTTTGATTTTTTCGTAGTATATTCCCCATTGTTTTGAAATGACAGCACTACCTAACCTAATTATTGACATGAAGCGACTAGTACCAAAGATTCTCCTGATGGGATATTTCATCTTTTTCATGGGAAATAATATTCATGCCCAAGCCATTATGGGGTTTGAGACTTCGGCGGCCCAAAAACAACAAGCACTGGAAAGACAGTTTGATCAGCAATTAAAAGCTGAAAACCTGCGCAGCCTCATGAAGCGGATGAGTGCCCATCCGCACCACGTGGGTTCGCCCTTCGACTTGGAAAACGCTCAGTATGCCCTTCAACTATTCAAATCCTCTGGTTTTGAGGCTAGGATCGATACTTCTTACGTCCTTTTTCCAACGCCCAAGGTCCGGATTCTGGAACTGGTAGCACCCACAAAATTTAAGGCTTCGCTCACGGAGCCTCCTTTGAAGGAGGATGCTACTTCCGCCCAGACCAAGGAGCAACTCCCCACCTACCACGCCTTTTCGGCCGATGGTGATGTAACAGCTGAGCTAGTTTTCGTCAACTACGGTATTCCCGAGGATTACGAGGTACTCAAAAAAATGGGAATCGATGTTAGAGGAAAAATTGTGCTAGCCAAATACGGTAATTCATGGCGGGGTATTAAACCCAAAGTGGCCGCCGAAAACGGTGCTATTGGGTGTATTATTTACTCTGATCCCAAAGAAGACGGCTTTTTTCAAGGGGACGTGTACCCCACTGGAGCGTATAAAAACGAATCCGGAGCGCAGCGCGGATCAGTGCTCGATATGCCCCTCTACCCCGGAGACCCCCTGACACCCGGATACGGCGCTACCAAAAACGCCAAACGACTTGACTACAAGGATGCCCCCACCATCATGAAGATTCCGGTATTGCCAATTTCCTATGGTGATGCATTACCGCTGCTTAAAGCTTTGGGCGGCGAGGTAGCCCCTGCCAGCTGGCGGGGAGCTTTACCCCTCACCTACCACGTGGGTCCCGGACCAGCGAAGGTACATTTGAAACTGGAATTTAACTGGAAAGTAGAACCCGCCTACAACGTAATTGCCACCTTGAAAGGTACCCTATTCCCCGATGAGTGGGTGATTCGGGGTAACCACCACGACGGCTGGGTGTATGGCGCAAATGACCCACTCAGCGGAGCCGTGGCGGTTATCGAAGAAGCCCGCGCCTTAGGTGAACTGCTGAAAACCGGTTGGAAACCTAAGCGTACTATTATATACGCCCTTTGGGACGCCGAAGAACCCGGCTTACTTGGCTCAACCGAATGGGTTGAGGAACGCAAGTACGAACTGAAAGACAAGGCCGTAGTCTACCTCAACTCTGACTCTAACGGACGAGGATTCCTCTACGCCGGTGGTTCACACACCTTAGAAAAGTTTTTGAATCAGGTGGCTCGTGATGTCACTGACCCCCAGCGCGGTATTAGTGTTGGCGACCGTCTACGCGCCAAAATCATGGTGGATGGCAGTCCAAAAGCGAAGCAAGAAGTCCGTACCCGGCCTGATTTACGAATTGGAGCACTAGGTTCCGGTTCTGACTATACGCCGTTCATTCAACATGCTGGTATTGCTTCTATGAATATTGGTTTTGGTGGCGAAGACGGAGGTGGCGAGTACCATTCTATTTATGACTCGTTCGACCACTACACCCGTTTTAAGGATACTGATTTTTCTTACGGAGTAGCTTTGGCCCAAACCATGGGGCGCTGTGTGCTTCGGATGGCGGATGCTTCGGTTCTACCGTTTGAATTCCAGAACTTCACAAATACCGTCCAACAATATGCCTCCGAGATCGAGCAAAGTGTTGAAACGCTACGTACCCAGTCCGAAGAACACAATCGGTTATTGAAGGAAAATCGTTTTCAGATTGCGGCCGACCCAAAGGAGCCCTTTGTGCAACCTGACCCGATGCCGATGGTACCTTACTTGAACTTTGCCCCGCTTGAAAACGCGTTGGCTACCTTGGAGAAAAGCGCAACGGGATACGCCCAAGCTTCCGCCAATGGAAGTACTTCGACGGCAGCAGATCTTAAAAGATTAAACGAAATTCTATACAAATCAGAACGTTATCTGACCCACCCCGAAGGACTCCCCCGTCGTCCGTGGTTTCAGCACCAAATTTATGCTCCTGGCTTCTATACCGGCTACGGAGTAAAGACGCTGCCCATGATTCGGGAAGCGGTGGAACAAAAAAACTGGGCGGAAGCTGAGCAAGGTATTACTCGGGTGAGCGATACGCTCGTGCAGTTTGCCAAACAAATTGACAAAGCCACCGCCCTTCTGAAATAGCAGTAGTTAAAGTAATACGAGCGTCCTCTTGACTATCAGGAGGACGCTTGCTTTTTTAGTCGGTAGCGGTTGTATGCTTTCACTAATTCTAATTCAAACCAAAGTACACTCGCCATACCGATTCCCAGGCTAGCCATAATCTGACCAGCGGACAGGGGTACAAATTCAAATGATCCGGCCATGGGCGGGATATACAGTAACACAACAGCGATCAGAATCGTAATGCCAATAATAACTGGAACTAGGTTATTATTATAACGTAGCGTGGTAAAGATCGAATAGTAAAACGAGCGGTTTACTAGGGTAAGAAAAATATTAGCAGAAATAAGCACCGCAAAAACCAAAGTACGTACCAAGGGTTCCGGATAGCTTAGTCGTACCGAATACAGATAGGTAAACAAGGTCCCGGCCGTGATAGCTAACCCTTACACAATACTAGTGATCAGCTCGTCCCACCCAAAAAAATGTATCTGACATCGGCCGGGGCTTTTGAACCATCGTATCTTTTTCCATCGGTTCATTTTCGTAGATGATCGAGCAAGTAGGACCCATGATCAGTTCTAAGAAAATAACGTGAACCGGAAGCAGGAAGGAGGGATACACCCATCCCAAAACGGTTGGAATGAATACGGTTAGAATAATGGGTGTGTGAATAGATATAATAGACTGGATTGCCTTTTTCGAATTCGTGTAAATCTTCCGGCCTATGACCACGGCATCCACCATACTTGACAAGTCATCGTTCACCAGTAGCAATCAAGCCGCCTCCTTAGCCAATTCCGATCCCCGTTTTCCCATGGTGATACCAATGTGGGCCGCTTTGAGGGTGGCCCGTCATTGACCCCGTACCGGTCATCGCCATTACCTCTCCGTTGGCTTTCAACGCACTGATAATTCTGAGCTTTGCTTCCGGAAACATCCTCGAAAAAACGTAGGTATCCTCCACTCTCTACCGAAGTTCAGCCTCGGGTATTTCCATTAATTTTTCGCCTGGCAAGGTCTTTTCGTAACCCTGAATCCGATCTGCTTGGCAATGGCTGCCGTGGTAACAGCGTTGTCACCGGTCACGATCTTTACCTGAATTCCAGCTTTATAAAAGCTGGTCATAACATCAGAAATATTCTCTTTGGGAGGGTCATAAAAAGCAACAAGGCCTTTAAACACAAATGTAAACTCTTCCTAACTTTCCGGATAATGATCTTCGTCGTACGTGACTAACCCAACCCCTAGTACCCGGCATCCATCTTTTGCGAGGGTCTGTACTACGTTTTCGATGGTCGCTACCGAATCTTTGGGCAGTGAAGATTGACGAATAATCGCCTTCGCCGCCCCCTTGGCCGCGATGATACGATCATCAGCAGCATTAGCAAAGACATACGTCATCAGCGGAGGTTTCCCTCCGAACGGATACTCGTGGACGAGTCGGTAATCGGGGCGTTAGTCTATTGAGTTGAAAGCTGCATAGACATCATGCAGAGCTACTTTTCGTGGGATCAAACGGAATAGGCTCACTTGCCCACATAGACAGCCTGATTAACTGAACAACCTCATCGTTAAACTCATTTTCAGGGTCAATGACTTTCCCTGATTCTGCCAAGTACAACCGCTCTAGGCTCATCTGGTTTTGGGTGATTGTACCGGTTTTATCCATACAAATCACCGTTGCCCTCCCCAAGGTCTCCACCGTTTTCATTTGCTTCACAATTACCCCCATTTTCATGAGTCGCCAGGCTCCCAACGCCATAAAAGAGGTGAAGGCTACCGGAATCTCCTCCGGTAGGATGCTCATGGCCAACGTAAGGACTTTGATCAGGCTATCGCCAGCGCTAAACGAACAAAAGTAATTGATGGCCCAAACGATCACGAAGACGATCGCCCCGATAATCACCATCTTTTTTACAAAGTTCGTAATCTGTACTTCCAGGGGTGTTTTTTCTTCATCAATCCCTGCCAGGCTTTTGCCGATCTTCCCCGACCGGATCTTCATCCCAATGGAAGTAATGGTGGCAATAGCCAAACCACTTACTACACTAGTACCACTGTACACGAGGTTACCCTCCTTTTCCGCGTCTTTGTAAATTGAAAGAGACTCGTCGGTCAAAATTGATTCATTAACCGAAAAGTCGTTAGAACGAACGATGACCCCATCTGCCGTAATAGAGGTACCCTCTTCCACCATAAGGCTATCTCCTACCGCCAGATCCTCGCTTTTGATTTCACACACTTCTCCCTCCCGAATGACTGTGCACCTCGGCTGAGCGTATTCTTTTAGTTTTTCTAAGGCGTTGCGGCTTCGGGAGTCCTGGTAGATGGAGATTATGGTAATCAGAATAATAGCCGAGACCATAAAAGAGCCATTTCCGGTTTCGCCTCCGATGAAGTATACGGAAGAAGTAACCAATAGTAGAATCATCATTGGCTCTTTTATTACAGATTTCAGGGCTTCTAACAGCCCATTCTTTTTGCGAAATTCAAGGCTATTGCACCCATATTTTTCCAGCGAATCCTCAAATTTTCATTCGGTTGACCCTTCAATGGCAAAGTTTTGGATGAGCATAGGATACAGCTATTGAAGTTAATTTTCTACTTATAAACAGCGGTTAAATTTAACTTTCGTACAAGCGTAATCTGTTTTTCAGCAGTACTACTTCCCCCTGTAGACTTTCAACTTTTTCAAGGAGATGAAACACAACATCCAGACTTTCAGTATTTATCTCTAATTCATGATGAATCCTGATTAATTTCTCAACCGCAGTGAGGCTGTCGAGGTGGATACACGGAGAGTGCTCGATCGTTTGTATCTCTACCAACCCAACTTCACCCAAGCGGTTAATGAAGGACATTTCTACCTGATAGTAAGTACTTACTTGTGACACCGGAATAAAGTCTTCAAAACTCATGACGATCTTAATTTAGCTAGTTCGCTGATTAATTCCTTCTCTTGTTCGGTCAGCTTCTTTGGTAACTCAATCTGAAAGGTAATGTACAAGTCGCCGAATTGGTCTTCTTTTTTATACACCGGAAACCCCTTACCTTTCAACTTGACCTTCGTACCATTCTGAGTTTCGGGCTTAACGTTTATTTTAACCTTCCCGTCGAATGTTTCTACCGTGATATCCCCTCCTAACAAGGCCGTGTACAAATCAATTTCTTTGGTCTTGTACAAATTATTTTGGTCAAGTTTGAAGGGAGTAGTGTTAATAATCGAAAAGTTGATCAACAAATCACCACTCGGGCCACCGTTAGCACCCTCACCGCCGTATCCCTTAATTTTGATTACTTGTCCATCCTGAACTCCGGCCGGTATCGTCAATCTAATGTTTTTTCCGTTGACCGTTAAAGTACGTTTATGGGTAGCGAACACATCTCTGAGGTCGAGTCGAAGCTCCGCGGTGAAATCTTGTCCCTTGAAACGCACATTGCTACTGCCGCCCCCAGAAAAGCCCCCGCCAAACATTGATTCAAAAAAATCCGAGAAATCTCCCCCCCCAAACCCTTCGCCGGAGGGTGCCTGTTGGCTACTTCGGCGGTACTGCCGTTGCTGACCAGCTTTCTCAAATTCATCAGCATGGAACCAGTCTTTGCCATACTTATCGTATTTTTTTCGGTTCTCCGGGTCACTCAATACCTGGTTGGCTTCGTTAATCTCCTTAAACTTTTTTTCAGACTCCTTGTCGTTAGGGTTTATATCTGGATGGTACTTACGGGCCAACTTTCGGTAAGCTTTCTTAATATCGCTTTCTGAGGCATTCTTACTTAGCCCCAGTATTTTATAATAATCTATAAATTCCATTCGTACCCCTGATCAAGTAATTAGTGATAAAAGACAATTCTTCAACAAATCTCAATTAAAAACCAGCCAGTCATAATGACTACCATCAGCTATTGTTATAACTTTCAATCATTCAATAGCATAGTTTGCTTTTTTGATCTACAGTCACTTAAATTTTTCATCAAAAGGTACCACTCTTTTGATGAAAAATAATTTTTTAATAAGGATTCATTGAACAATTTTTAAATCTAAAATGTATAACAGTAGAATATTAAAAAAAAATATTGTTTTTTTGTGAGAGTTTAACCCAAAAACAAAATACTATGAAGATACCTGAAATACGTTTTTTCTCACCCGAAGAAAATGAATCAACAAAAGTAAAGGAAGAAGTAGCTATTCAGCCCACTGGATATATCTCTGCAACTGGCAAAATAATTATCACTCAAAGTACCGCTGACGAAGTTGGACTAAAACCTTCTGAATCTGCATTTAGAGTTGGTATGCCCGAAAACAAAAGGAAACTAAAATCTCTTTACGTAATTCCTACCCAAAAAGGCGAAGATGGAGTATTTGAAATGACAGAGAGCGGTCGTAATTATTTTATCGCATTGGGTGTAATCCTTGAAAATAGTGGTGTAGATTTTCGCAACAATAAGTATACGTTTGACATCAACCCTTTCCAATACGATGGAGACGTAACCGGATACGAGCTAAAATTGGATCAGCCAATCCCTAAAATTAAGCGTGCTGACAGGGAAGTCAAAGGATGATGCTTAATTGTCAAAAAGAACAAGAAACGGGGTTCATTTCAGTGAAATGAACCCCGTTTCTTGTTTACCGTCAGATTTAATTCTTGTAGAACCCCAGAATTAAAATACCAGCAGTAGTGCTACAGTATCTGCACAAAATCATTAAACCCTTTCAACTCACCACTCTTTACTTCCACTTTCTCTACTCTTGCCAGTGGTGGCCCATGATGGCACCATTGTACTAATTCTTGCAAACTTTCTGGGGTACCTTCTGCCACGATAGATACGCTCCCATCCGCTTCGTTTTGAACATACCCGGTAAGCCCAAGCTCATTTGCCTTACGCTCAGTACTAGCCCGATACCAAACACCCTGTACCCTCCCTCGAACACAAATATATAGTTGCTCCACCTGATCGTTTATTATGGTTGCTTACTCCTCCTCAGCACCATCTGGTACTAGTAATTTTTCATACTGATTGTGAACGCTCAATATAATAACTCCAAACAATACAGCCGACAATAATAGTATAGAGTTCAGAAGCCCTTCTACTCCAAAAGAAAAACGAATCAGTATCGTAGATAGGATAAATCCTGAGTTCCGGATTACCTTATGAAACTGATCAGTATGCAAAAATGAAAACAAAAGCAGTAAGACATCCGTGAGTATCAAAATTGTAAAAAATTCATCAAAAAAGACATCGTTCACGTTCTTGATAGAGTCTACTACCTTGTTGATGGTAATAAAATTTGCGAAAAACCAGTCTACAAAACTATATATGGCAAGTCCTAGTAAAACCGGGACCAATACGACGGCAATGTATTTCTTCGTTAAAACGAACCTTTTTACCTCAGAATTACTATTAACCAACATGTTATCTTTTATTTTCCTGCGAGGTGTCAGTCGGTAGAATACAAAAATCAGGAAAAACAAAATAAGCGTAGAAACTAAATCATACGTAAACTGTAAGTCTTCTTTCTGCTGAAACCAGTCGGAGGTGAGTTCAAGATTCGCTAGATCTTTAAATAATCTTCGTATCACAATTAGGCTGATAATTTCATACTGCTTGCCCACGTAGGTAGTAATAGACTTGGGTAAGTAGTACACCAGTAGATATACCTCATAGATTAAAATAAATGAGAAAGGTGTATAGATGGCCGATATCGGTGAGGTCAATAATTTTGAATTATTGCTGAGTTCCACAAATCCAAAATCTACTAATAAGATAAGCCCCAAGTGGAGCAAGAAACTCACGATGGCAATGTATACTATTACTTGCTCACTTTTTTCTTTGGTTTCTTCCGAAAGAAATTTCTTGTAAACTTTTTCTCCAAATTCTGAAAGTCTCGACATAGATTGATATGTAAACAGTGGTAAATAATTCGTAAAGCCTATCCATTATCGTAAAAGTCCATTTTAATGGGCTGTACATGGAACAAACCAATGTGGTAGTGGATTGTTAACTAATATAGAAAAGAAAGATTACAATCAGATACCTGTTGCAATTCTAATCTTGACTGAATGGATCATCCGGCGGGGTTTCCTTTCTCAACCGTGCGCCAAAGGAATAGAATATGCCAACTAATTTCTTACTTTTAGTTTACCATTTCCCAAACCAAATCGTTCATGAACAGGCTGCTCTTGATTCTGCTACTTGCACTTACCTTTCAACCGGCTTTTACGCAAAAACGAAAGAAGGTAAGTGACCCTACCCTAGCCTTTGATCAGTACGTGGAGGAGGCATTACGCGACTGGGAAGTACCTGGTGCTGCCATTGTGGTGGTAAAGGGGGGTAAGGTAGTCTATAAAAAAACCTATGGTCTTCGCACCTATGGTGACGCCGACAAAGTGGATAGTAAGACCTTGTTTGCCTGCGCTTCTACCACCAAAGCCATGACGGCCACCTGCATGGGTATCCTGGTGGACGAAGGGAAAGTACATTGGGATGACCTGGTAAGTAAGTACCTAGCAGACTTTCAGCTTCACGACCCTTACATTAGCCAAAACCTGCGAATTCGGGATCTGTTCACCCACAACACCGGAGTAGGAAATACCGACTTTCTTTGGGCAAGTATGGATATACCCTCCAAAGAAATACTTTATCGTATGCGTTTTGTGGAACCCTCCTACCCTCTTCGTGGTGGCTATACCTACCAGAATATATTTTACCTCGCAGCTGGGCAGGTTATAGAAAGAGTAAGTGGTGTACCCTGGGCTGAGTTCCTAAGAGAAAAGGTACTTTCACCCTTGGGTATGGTGCGGACCTTTCCTTTACTAAGTGAAGTACCGGATGCCAACCGGGTATCTCCACACTTACTGGTAAGAGATACCCTACGAGTTATCGACCCCATGAGCGCCGACGCTATCGGTCCGGCAGGCTCGGTGCAGTCTTGCATTGATGACCTTTCTCTTTGGACCATTACTATGCTTGATAGTAGCAAATATGAGGGTGGTACGCTACTGTCTGCCTCTACTTGGATGGAGCTATTTACTCCTCAGGTAATTATACCCATGAAACAGTTTTATCCAACGGCCCAACTTACCACCCCACATTGGACATCCTACGGCCTTGGTTGGTTTCAGCAAGACTATCGGGGGCACAAGATCAACTACCATACGGGGAGTCTTCCGGGCGAAATTGCCATGCATGGACAACTTCCGGAGCATCAGTTAGGGGTATTTATTGTCGGAAACCTCGACCACGCCGAAGTACGGCATGCGTTACTTTTTCGAGCCTTTGATCAATTCGCACTCGGGATAGAGCGGGACTGGAACGCCGAATTTAGAGAGTTGTACCAGAAGTTAACGGTAGATTATAAAATTAAAATCATGGAAGCCGAATCAGCCAGGATACTCAAAACCCAACCTTCGGGAAAGGCCCAGGAATATGTCGGCACCTACCAGAGCCCATTATACGGTACAATTGACATAACCCTCAACGAGGATGATTTGCGTTTTTCTATCAACAACAAAAGGAAAGGTATCCTCGGGCATTGGAACTATGACACATTCCGGGCAAATTGGGAGAATATTGCGTACGCGGAAGGATTGAGCCTACTTTCTTTTGAGCGAAACCAAACGGGTATCATCTCAACAATCAAAATGGATGGACAGGTATTTTATAAAAAAACAAACTAATCAGGGCCAGAAAGGATCGTCCTCAACGATGGCGTAGCGAAAGTTGTCTTTCCATTCTCCCCGAATGGGAAGTCCCTTACGGTGTATGCCCTCACAAGTCATACCTGCCTTTTCAAGTACTCTGATTGACCGCTGATTATCAGTCGCTACTCCTGCTTGTATACGATGTAGGTGAAGCTCTGAAAAGCCAAACGATACTAACCGCTTGACGATTTCGGTCCCGTACCCTTTGCCCCACTGAGCGGGTGAAAGGCTGTAAAACAGCTCCCCACTACTAAATCGATCTCCGGAAAGATCAAGGCCAGCTTCGCCTATAAATTCCTTGGTTTCCGTGATCCAGACAGTCCAGCCAAAATGCATCCTAATGGCAGATCCCGGATCTTCAATGGCCGCCAACATAACAGCGAGCGTATCTCCGGAATGACGCGGAATACCAATGGTACTAAATTCCTCAACCTCCTTCATGGAGTGTAATTGATGAATAAGGTCCAGATCGTCCCAGGTCATTTCTCTGAGTGATAAGCGGACGGTAGATAAATTCATAGTCACAAAATTGAGTAAATCATTTCAATTTACCCATACTAGTAAGTCTTTAGGTTTATATTAGATTACAATAACCTATGTACTTCCGGGCACCTTCGACGTTACTACACTAGCCACTTCACCTTGTCTAATGGCCCATGAACAAGAATTATACTTCTCGCCGAAGATTTATCAAAACCAGTATATCGGCATTGGCGAGCTGGCCAGTCCACGCTAGCAACACAATTAAAGTGTACCACATCGGATTACAAGCGCATGCTTTCTCTGATAAAATTATTAATGATCCCGATGCCACTCTAACGGCTATTTCTCGCGTAGGCTACAAAGAAATTGAACATACAGGCTACAGCCACCAAAAGTTCTTTGGCCTTTCACCACACCGATTCCGAAAGCTATTGGACGACACTGGACTAAGCGTCCCCACCGGCCAAACCATCCTTACAAAAAATGATTGGAAACCTGGATTGAATGATATTTCGGATACCTGGAAGCAGGCCATCAATGACGCACTAACCGTTGGACAACACTACATTTTCAGTCCATTCTTCGACTGGGATATACGCTCGATGGAGGAGGTAAAGCGGGGAATTGAAGCCTATAACCGCTGTGGGCAGATATGCCAGCAAGCCGGGATCAATTTTGGGTATCGGACCGAAGAAAAAGTGGTTCGGCAGGCCCACCAGTCAACCACGCTGTATGATTACCTCCTTGGGGAGATGGACACACATTATGTATATCAGCAACTGGATGTAACAGCTCTAGTGCTCGCAAAAAGCGACCCTATACACATACTGCGTAGCTCTCCCCACCATTTCCAATCCATGCGTTTAAACGGCTGTAAAAATACCCCCTCTGAAATCCTACTATCGGGAGAGGAGTCCTTTGATTTCGACGATATCTTATCTTTTGCCCGCCGAAGTACAATTATCAAGCATTGGATTTTAGGCTTCGATAAGCCCGGGGAAAGTACTTTTGATAACGCAGGTAAAATTCTGACCCACTTCAAGCAATTTGGATTTATCTAAATTACATTCCAATACCACCCCGTCTCAAAAACTCACCACCCATTTTCCCTGTTTCACCCCAATTTACCCAAAGTTCGTCGAAAAAGGGCTGGGGTACCGTCTGTAAATTTTCTAGTTTTATGCAGTCAACTAAAACAAAGAACTACATAAACATAGAAAAAATGGAAGAACAACGGAACGAATTCCTGTGGAAATTAGCCAAAAAAAGAGTCGGATTCAAATCACACCTGATCACTTATGTAGTTGTAATTGTGGGTTTTTGGGTAGTATACCTACTTATGTTGCAACAGCCTTGGGGAAGTAATATTCACCCATGGCCGATCTGGCCAACGCTCGGCTGGGGTATTGGATTGGCTAGTCATTATTTTGGCGCCTTTGGAAGTTTTAATCAGGAAAGTATGGCTAAAAAAGAGTACGAAAAATTACTCAAAAATAAATAATTAGCCTCCTCAATTAATCATCCCAAAATGGAACCAAGAAACGAACGCCTCTGGAAACTTGCCAAGCAACGGGCACAATTTAAGAAAGGCCTTATTACCTACCTGATTGTAAATACGGGCCTGATTGGGATCTGGTATTTTACACCAAGTAATAGAAACTTTTTCTGGCCCATATTCCCCCTGTTTTTTTGGGGTATTGGCTTGGGTATCAATTACTACCAAGCCTACATCAGTAACGGTGATGCTGTTGAAGATGAATACCAAAAACTACTTCGTAAACATCAATAAGTCCTCCCGAAAACGGGAGGACTGGCATCAAATAGCTACTGGTGCCTTAATGGCTGGCCACGGATCGTAATTTTCGAGGGTAAAATCCTCAAATTTAAAGTCTAGCACCTTTTTTACCTCAGGATTCATTTTCATGGTAGGTAGTGGCAAAATTGCTCTTGACAGCTGTTGCTCCACCTGTTGCAAGTGGTTGAGATAGATATGCGTGTCACCACCGGTCCAAACGAAGTCACCGAGACCAAGGCCACACTCCCTGGCTACCATCATGGTCAATAATGCATAGCTGGCTATGTTGAAGGGTACGCCAAGAAACACATCAGCACTCCTTTGATATAGCTGACAAGACAGCTTTCCATCTACCACATAAAACTGAAATAAGGCGTGGCAGGGTTGCAAGGCCATTTTAGGCAAATCTGCTGGATTCCAAGCCGAAACCATAATCCGACGAGAATCCGGGGTGTTTTTTAGCTGATGCAATACTTCCTGCAACTGATCAATGGTACCACCTTCGGGCGTAGCCCAGCTCCGCCATTGCTGACCGTACACGGGGCCAAGATTACCGTTTTCATCGGCCCATTCATTCCAGATACTTACCCCGTTTTCCTGCAAGTACTTGATGTTGGTATCTCCTTGCAAGAACCACAGTAATTCATGGATGATAGATTTCGTGTGTACTTTCTTGGTAGTGACAAGTGGGAAGCCCTTCGCAAGGTCGAAGCGCATCTGATAGCCAAATACGCTGATCGTGCCCGTCCCGGTCCGGTCGGTTTTACGGGTACCTTTATCGAGAACGTGTTGTAAAAGATCGTGGTATTGTTCCATTTGAATATTGGTACTAATTTCTTGAAAACAGAGAAAATAAAGAGCGAATGATTACTCTTCTTCGATTGAAACGCTGTGGGTAATAGTAGCCGTACCTTCAAACTGAGCCGTAGCCGAGCAGTACTTTTCCATGGAGAGCTGCACCGCGCGGTCCACTTTATCAGCATCAAGGTTTTTTCCTTTAAGAGTAAAATGGAGATTGATGGTACGGTAAGGACTCCGCTGAGTACCTTCTTCCTTCTCCCGGTCACCTTCGGCTACGATTCGGAAATCAGTAATCTCCTGGCGTTGCTTTTTCATGATCAGTACTATATCAATAGCACTGCAACTAGCTAGTCCCATCAATAATAGTTCCATGGGGCGTACCCCGGCATTTTGCCCACCTACTTCCTGAGAGGCATCGATATGTATTTTGGCATCCGAAGACCCGCTGCCTTCAAAATGGAACTCTTCGTCTAAGCGTACTAGTTCTACTTTCATTTATAGGAATAAGTTATAAGCCTGTGGTATCCGATTACCTAGCAGGTGTAAGAATTCTTCTCTTTACAGTACAAAAATCCGATTACTTTTCGAAAGGTTCAACTATTGAGGTATAATCTGATCAACAATTGGTATTATCCTTGTAGCGTAGTACCTTCATAACAAGAAAACTCCTAAACCAAAAAATACATATACCTGGATGTGCCCTACTAAACAAACACCACTGTATGCAAACTAACATTTCGGATTTACGCCTGGCAGTATTAATTGATGCAGATAATGTACCCTACGCCAATCTAAAAGGAATGTTGGAAGAAATTGCCAAATATGGCACGCCAACCTTCAAGCGAATCTACGGTGACTGGACTAATCCTCGACTTTCAGGATGGAAGGCCGTCTTACTCGACAATGCCATTACTCCCATACAACAATATAGCTATACCACTGGTAAAAACGCCACAGATTCAGCCATGATTATTGACGCAATGGATATACTGTATACCGGTCGGGTCGATGGCTTTTGTCTGGTATCCAGCGACAGTGATTTTACCCGACTCGCCATCCGGTTGCGGGAAGCAGGTATGAAAGTATTTGGCATGGGAGAACAAAAAACGCCGTCTGCCTTTACCTCCGCCTGTGACCGGTTTATATATATCGAGATTCTGAAAAAGGAAGAAGACTCTAAGGTAGTCAAGCAAGCTCCAAAAAAGCCGGAAAAAAACCCAAAAGCCGACAAAAAACTTCTCGATCTGATTTCAAGTAGTATGAATGACATAGCCGATGAAGACGGATGGGCTTTTCTTGGGGAATTGGGCAACCTACTGATCAAAAAGCAGCCCAGCTTTGATGCCCGAAACTATGGCTTCAACAAGTTACTTCCACTCATCAAGAGTTTTAAGCAATTTGAGGTAGACGAACGTCCCACCGGGGTTTCCAACATCAAACACGTATTTGTGAGAAATAAGTAGAAACAAGGTAGTAGTCACATTTACTAGCAGAAGGGTATACTATATTATTTCATATTCACTTATTTACACATGGTTCTACGTTCTGCATTGGCTATCAGTCTGGTTTTCTTGCTTGGCTTGGCTTCTCCCCTCGCTTCCCAACCCAAAGCAAGGGTAATACAAAAAGAGTTTATATACGAAAGTGCGCCCTTTCCTTCCTGCCACGCTTCTACGCTGGTAGAATTAACCAATGGTAAGTGGATGGCTGCGTGGTTTGGGGGTACCGATGAAGGAAATAAAGACGTCGGTATTTGGCTATCGACCACCGAAAACGGAAAGTGGAGTAAGCCAATACTTATGGCCGAAGGTATCATTACCAGCGACTTAAGGTACCCCTGCTGGAATCCTGTGTTGTTTAAGACTAATCAAGGAACACTCCATTTGTTTTATAAGGTAGGTCCTTCGCCTCGCGAATGGTGGGGAATGGTGATGACTTCTGAGAATGACGGCCAATCATGGACTGAGCCCACTCGCTTGCCAGACGGTATCCTAGGCCCGATCAAGAACAAACCGGTTCAATTGCTTGACGGTACTATCCTTAGTTCATCCAGTACCGAGACCCGGCAAAGCTGGAAGGCACACGTAGAGCGCTCCGCCGACCAAGGAAAAACCTGGGAACTTATACCCGTAAATCCAACCACTGACCTCGACGTGATTCAGGGAAGCATCCTGAGCTACCCTGACAATAAGTTACAAATGCTATGTCGTAGTCGCCAGAACCGGATCGCCGAGGTATGGTCGGAAGATGGAGGTAAAACCTGGGGTAAATTCAGTAAAACTGAACTACTAAATCCTAACTCAGGCACCGACGCCGTAACCCTAAGGAATGGCTGGCAGGTACTAATTTACAATCCAACCATCCGGGGGAAAGACTGGGACAATGGTCGTCAAAAATTATACGTTGCGGTGTCCAAAGACGGAAATACATGGACGGACGTACATGTATTAGAAAACGAAGAGCGGGGCGAGTTTAGCTACCCTGCGGTGGTTGAAGCCACCGACGGTACCGTACACATCACCTACACGTGGAATAGAAAAAAAATACAACACGTAGCACTGGCTCTCAATTAAATAATTATCAGAAGATATTAAACTATTCCGAAGTGGAGGTTGTTTTATAGGAGAATAGCTTCTGCTTTTATGAAGTATTTTGTATTAATCTTCTGTGTTATAGTTACTCTAGCTGCCTGCCAAAACAACGCAGACGAGAAACTTTTCTCGGCAAAAAACACCTCCATAGAAGGAAAATATCTCGGGTACCGCACCAGAATGGTTGGGTAAATCAAGGCAACGGATTCAACTAAAATCGTGCTGGAAGTAATAAGAATGGGGACAAACGAAATCCGAATCCAGCAGATCTCCCCAAATGAATTTCAATATCTAGTCACCATGAAGGACAATCATTTTACTTATAGTACAGGATTAGGGGAATCGACATGCGGGGTGGTGGAAATTACGAGCAAAGGGTATTTCCAAAGTAATGCACTATACTTACTTGAAACCGAAGAATGCGTGAACAAGAATACATCGACTAATCCTCCTAGCTACATCAAGCTACGGGCTAAAAAATAATCTCAAATAATATGTGGACTGAAAAAGATAATAAACTACAACGTGATCTTAAATTTTCTGATTTCAAAGAGGCATTCCGCTTCATGAATCAGGTAGCAGATGCCGCCGAGGCACAGGGCCATCACCCTTGGTGGTCGAATGTATACAATCAGGTAACAATTGAGTTAACTACCCACGATTCCGGAAATACCATCACCGAAAAAGATCGCAAGCTGGGTGATACCATTGATACCATCCTGAAAGACTTTGACTTAAAATAGGGTACATTTTAAAATGTACCTTAGCACTTTCTAATCAGCTATTCCACCTTATTCAGGTTCGGATTAGGTTATCCCCTGCCCTACATCCGTTGGTGATCTGCGCGTTTTCCGCTACCTTCGACGTTTTGCCATTCACAAGTAAGTTTTTTCTGGAATGAAATTATACCTGGTACCGACCCCAATCGGAAATCTGGAAGATATTACCCTAAGAGCAATCAATGTTCTTAAAAGTGTGGACTTAATTTTGGCGGAGGATACCCGCACCTCGGGACACCTACTGAAGCATCTGGAAATCAGTAAACCGATGCAAAGCTATCATATCCATAATGAGCATCAGACAATCTCCCGCCTGACCGACCGAATGATCAAAGGCGAAACGATGGCACTCATTTCGGACGCTGGCACACCCGCCATCTCGGACCCCGGTTTTTTATTGGTACGTGAGTGTATCCGACGGAATATTCCGATAGAATGTCTCCCCGGCCCAACGGCTTTTGTACCAGCACTGGTCAACTCCGGCCTACCCTCCGACCGATTTACTTTTGAAGGTTTCTTGCCGCATAAGAAAGGGCGACAAACCCGCCTGAAAGAACTTACCAACGAAGAACGAACCATGATTTTTTATGAATCACCCCACCGTCTTCTCAAATCTTTACAGCAGTTCTCTGAATACTTTGGTCCCGAACGACAAGCCACGGTTTCCAGGGAATTAACCAAACTCTTTGAAGAGAACGTCCGTGGTACCTTGCAAGAAATTATTACTTACTTTACCGAAAAAAGTATTAAGGGTGAAATCGTTATTATTGTTGCCGGAAAATCATAACCAAATGACTCCTACCTTCGCTCAACCAAAAGCTAAATCCTGGCTTTTTCTATTTATATTTCTCTTTCTATCCTGGGGTGCGTCTGCCCAAGTGACGTTGAGTCCCCAAGCCAAAGTCAGCCTCATTACCGTTGGTCCAGGAGATGAATTGTATTCGAGTTTTGGACACAGCGCTCTTTGGATTTACGATCCGGCATACCACCTCGATCGTGCTTATAGCTACGGAACGTTCAGTTTTGAAACGGGCAATTTTTATGTCAAATTCCTACGGGGAACCCTGCCATATACCATTTCGGTAAACCCATTAATGCCGCAGTACTACTATTGGCAACAGGAAAACCGATCAGTAAAAGAACAGGAACTTAGCCTATCGGCTGATCAGAAGCAGAAACTATACAACCACCTCGAAACAAATCTTCTGCCCCAAAACCGGGAGTATCAGTATAAATTCTTTTACGACAACTGCTCAACTAGGCTGGGTGATGCCATCAAAGCCGCTTGCGGTGATAGCCTTACCTTTACAGGCTATACGGGCGATACCCTTAGTTTCCGCCAATGGATAGATCGCTACGCCTACACTCAAAAACCCTGGGCTGATTTTGGGATGGATCTTGCCATCGGTGCCCCCTCCGACGATATAGCAACGCCCTTGCAGGCTACTTTTCTTCCTGATAACCTCAGCGCGGCATTTGGGGAGGCTAAGATGAAAGTGGGCGACATCGATGTTCCCTTAGTACAGACCACCCACGAGCTTTATACCGCCACTCCTACCGAGGAAAGCACCTTGATTACTCCCATGATTTTCTTCTGGGGACTAGCGGCCTTGGTCCTACTATTTACCTACTGGCAGATTGAGACCAACAAACTCAACTTTACCTTTGACAAAGTATTATTCACAATTGTGGGCTTGACCGGGTGGCTCATCGTACTACTTTGGTTTGGCACCAATCACGGAGTCACGAGTTGGAACTACGATATACTGTGGGCCTTTCCACTTTGGGTACCTCTTATTTATTCATTTTCGAAAACCAAAAAACCGGAGTGGTTTCAGTGGGTACTGCTTCTCTACGGCGCATTTTTACTGGCGGCTACCGGAAATTTATTAAAGCATAATTATGTGGTTATACCGATCATTCTTATCTTGATAACGAGGGTATATTACATGAACAACTCATTGGCTCAACTACCTACCACCGAGAAGAAATAGGATATGGATCTGGAAAAACTCACCCAACAAACCATTGAGATAGTCAAAAAGGCATCTTCCTTCATTCAACAAGAAGCAGAAGGCTTCCGACAGGAAAAGGTCGAGTACAAGGATGTCAATAATCTCGTTTCGTACGTCGACAAAGAAACCGAGAAACTGCTCGTTGAAGGCTTAAAGAAAATACTGCCGGAGGCAAGCTTCATTACCGAAGAAGGCACAACCGGCGAAGAAATCAACCCCTATGCGCTCAATTGGATCATTGATCCATTAGATGGTACCGCCAATTTCGTGCACGGATTACCGATATACTGCGTCAGTGTCGGTCTAGTGCGGGGCAAAGAACCACTACTAGGGGTGATCCATGAACCAAACCGCGATGAGCTTTTTTATGGTTGGCAAAATGGCGGAGCCTGGTGCAATGGCAACCGATTGCAGGTCACAAAAGCCCAAACCCTTGGTGAAAGTCTGCTCGCAACCGGCTTTCCGTACTACAAGTTTGACAAGCACGACCGGTACATGAAAATTTTGGAAGTACTCATGCAAAAAACACACGGTCTCAGGCGCATGGGAGCGGCTGCCGTTGACCTAGCGTACGTAGCAGCCGGCCGTTTTGAAGGCTTTTACGAGTATAATTTAAACTCCTGGGATATGGCTGCTGGTGTTCTACTAATTAAGGAAGCAGGTGGTACGGTTAGTGACTTTTCGGGAGGAGATAACTACCTGTTTGGTGGAGATATAGTAGCCGGTGGTCCCGTTCACTCAGAATTATTGTCCGTTATCAAAGGTTTATTTTAGTTCTTGACTGGAAAATCATTTAATTTATGGATCTAATGGTAATCTAGGAGCTTAACTACCATTAGATGAGTGCCTAATTGTATGTAAATTCCCCTTACCATTTACTATTTTCCATGCCCAGTTTAGTTGAGCTTAATACGTTTCACTCTGAGTCAGGAAACCTTACGGTTTTCGAGAAATTAATACCCGGTGTCATCAAAAGAGTATTCTACATCTACGGTGCTGGTGATATACCCCGTGGTGGTCATCGTCATCATAAAACTTGGAATGCGCTCATTTGTATACATGGGAAGTGCCGGGTATATGTACACGATGGCGAAGAGGAAAGTCACTTTTGGCTTGAAAAACCAAACACCTGTCTCATTCTGGAACCCAGGGATTGGCATACGATGGAAGATTTCTCGGAAGATGCGATATTGTTAGTACTGTCCAATGAGTACTACAACAATATTGATTACATAGATGAGCCGTACTCTCAGGTCTTAAATACCATCAAATCTCAGGCTTCCAAGTAAGCATTCTCCACTAGCACCTTTTTAGGTATGATTCCTTTTCTTGATTTAAAGCAGATCAACGCTCCTCACCAAAGCGCAATAGAGCAAGCAGTTCAAAAAGTAATACAATCGGGTTGGTATATATTAGGGAAAGAGTTACTGGAATTTGAGGCAGCATTTGCCAGCTACTGCGAAGAAAAGTACTGTGTTGGGGTGGCCAATGGCCTCGATGCCTTACAATTGATCTTACAGGCCTATGATTTTCCCTCAGGTAGTGAGGTCATCGTCCCAGCAAATACCTACATAGCTTCCGTACTTTCCATTCGTTTTTTGGGGTTAACGCCCGTTTGGGTGGAACCCGACCCCGGTACTATGCTGATCAATCCCGCACTGATTGAGGAAAAGATTACTAATAAAACCAAAGCTATCATGGCCGTGCATTTGTATGGTAGGAGTTGTGATATGACTGCCATCAATGCGATTGCCAAAGAATACAATCTGAAAGTAATCACCGATGCCGCGCAGGCGCACGGTGCACGGCACAACGGAAGCCGTCAGCAAATCGTTGGGGATGCCGCTGCTTTTAGCTTTTACCCGACAAAAAACCTAGGCGCTTTGGGAGATGCCGGGGCAGTAGTAACAGCCGATTCTGAGCTTGCTCAAAAAATCATGTACCTGCGTAACTACGGATCGGTTAAGAAGTATATAAATGAACACCAAGGGGTGAATAGTCGCCTTGACGAAATTCAGGCGGCGGTTCTGAATGCCAAGCTACCGCATCTTGATGCCGAGAACATCCGGAGGCAGGTCATCGCCACCCAATACCTCAACCAAATAACGATCGCTCAATTAACGCTACCACCCAACGATCAGATAACCGACGATGTGTGGCACCTTTTTGTAGTAAGGCATCCAGAGCGAGAGAAGTTTATTCACTATCTTGACTCTAAGGGAATTCAAACAAATATTCACTACCCCATTCCCATCCACAAGCAGAAAGCCTATCAGGCCTATCACGAAGTATCATTACCAATTACCGAACAAATCCATCGTGAAGTCATTAGCTTGCCGCTCAACACGGCTATCACTGACGAACAGATAGCTCATATTATCGATACAATTAATCAATTTCAATAAGCGCATGGACCTATCCGTCATTATTCCGGTCTATAATAGTGATGGTTCCATCGGAACTCTCCTCGCCCGGCTTCATACGGCCCTTGCAGGTATTGTGTACGAAGTAATATTGATAAATGACGGTAGTCGCGACCGATCAGAAGAAATTTGTACCTACCTGGCAAAACAACATCCTGAGGTAAAATTCATTTCATTACGCAGGAATTTCGGGGAGTTCAACGCGGTGATGTGTGGCCTGAATTACGCACAGGGAGCCTACTGCGTAATGATCGATGATGATTTCCAAAACCCTCCCGAAGAGATACTAAAACTCATAGAAACTGCGCAAAAAGGTCATTTTACCGTTGTGTATACCTACTACGAAAAGAAGGAACATTCCAGGTTTCGCAACTATGGTAGTCAGTTCGTTAATTGGATCACGAGTTACCTTCTCGATAAACCTAAAGACTTGTACCTGTCCAGCTTTAAATTGATTAGTCTGGAAGTAGTTCAGGAAATTATATTGTACAAAGGCCCGTACCCTTATATTGATGGACTGATTTTTCGGGTCACTAAAAATATCGGTACCGTAAAAGTAAGTCATCAAAGGCGGGAAGGGGGCCAGTCCAACTACACGTTTCGAAAGCTGGTATCCCTGTTTCTTAATATTTTATTCTGTTACTCAGCCCTCCCGATCCGGTTATTCATGCCGATTGGACTTGGGCTCGTTGGCCTTGGAAGTGTTCTTCTGATAGTATTGTTTGGCCAATGGATCATCGGGCCGGAAGATCCAAAAGGCTGGCAGGTAGTGACGGCAACCTTACTCTTTATTGGGGGTATCCAATGCACTCTACTGAGTGTTTTGGGAGAATACATTGGTAAAAGCTTTATGGCGCAAAACGGGCAACCTCAATACGTAATCAAAAAAATCGTTTCATGATTAACAATCGCGAGGAGTACGCCCGTATGTTCGAGGTAGAAAGAACACTTTGGTGGTACCAGATTCTTCACGGAAATATCTTAAAACAGATCCGAAAACACTTTAAAAAGGAAGCTACTGACCTAAAAATCCTGGATGCTGCTTGCGGAACCGGGGGGCTATTATCTATCCTCCGCGACAATGGGTACAGTCAGCTAACCGGCTTTGACTATTCTCAACATGCCATTGATTTTTCTCTCGAACGGAATCTTGATGTTAGTTTTGGCGACCTTAGGAAGGTTGATGAGTTTCGTCCAAGCGAAAAGTATGACATTATCATCTGCAACGACGCTCTATACTTTTTATCCGATCAGGAAATTGAAATTGCCTTAAAGAATTTCAAATCCCGTTTGACGGAGCGAGGTATTTTCCTGATAAATATTCACGCATTCAACGCATTCATGGGCACCCATGATCTCGCCGTGGGCAGTACCCGCCGCTTTACCTTCGCTGATTTTGAGGGGTACACCAAGGCAGCAGAATTTACAATTCTACACCATACTTACTGGCCATTTTTTCTTTCTTTTCCTATTTTACTGGTGCGACAATGGCAGAGATTTCAACTCAACCGAGAAGCCATTGATCCGGCGAGTGTAGATTCTGACGTGAGCTATCCAGGTAATTTTATTAATACTATACTTCGCGCCATCACAAAAACTGAGCAGGCTATCTTAGGTCGAGCTCCATTTGGTAGTTCCTTATTTTTAGTTTTGAAGGGGAAATAACGTCAACTCTTCCTAAATTAGACGGTGGGAGTTTTGGCGGTAATTACCTTATTCACTACAACCATATTCCCACTAATTAATTTATTTATTGAGATTTAAATCAACCCTATGGAATTAGAAAATTTAAAGTATCCCATCGGTCGTTTTCAGGGAGGTGAAGAATATTCGGCCCACGATATCAAAACCAATATACAGATAATCAGTGCCATACCTTCTAAGTTTATCAACTTACTGGCTAGCTGGGACGAAGAACGTCTGGAAACCCCTTACCGACCTGATGGTTGGACGGTTAGGCAATTAGTACACCACGTTGCTGATAGCCACATGAACGCCTACGTCCGTTTCCGATTAGCACTAACCGAAGATTCGCCAACGATAAAGCCATATATTGAAAGTGCCTGGGCGGAGCTACCCGACGCTAAGTCGGCACCGATCGATCTATCACTGCAACTATTGAAATACATTCATTTGCGTTGGGTATTACTTCTCAACTCCATGAGTGAATCTGACTGGACCAGAACCTACGTTCACCCCGAAACTAAGCGGATTTACCCCCTCTCAGAAGTAGTGGCGCTCTATGCCTGGCACAGTGATCATCATTATCAGCAGGCTTTCGGTTTAGCCGAAAGGAACCATTGGTAGGTGATATTCCGTTTCTTTGGTAGTAATAATCTTCCCTATGATACAGCAAATCATTGTACTACTTATATTTTTATCCGCGGTAAGCTACCTCGGTAATAGAGCATGGCAAACCATTAAACGACCAGAAACCGGAGGATGCGCCAAGGGCTGTGGGTGTGAAACACCTGAGCTTACCCCTAAAAAGCAAAACAGTATAGCTAGGTAGGTAGGTATCAGCTGTTAGCTTTTTAATTAATTATCGAATTATTGAGCAGGTATTAAATGAAACCGAATGCTGCTTGAATACTAGTATATAGGAATCCTTTTTGGGAATATAGTAGTCAAACGAATGCGGCGTACTGTGTAGGTACGCAGCATTCGTTATAAAATCATCAATTCCTACAAAGCACCATCCTTTATATCCTCAACCACTGACGGATCAAGTAAGGTAGAGGTATCACCCAGATTAGAAGTATTACCCTCCGCAATCTTCCTCAGTATACGTCTCATAATTTTACCCGAGCGAGTCTTGGGTAGTCCGGAAACAAACTGTACTTTATCCGGGCGAGCAATCGGACCAATAATCCGGGTTACCGTGGCGGCTAAATCTTTTCTGAACATTTCCGGATCCTCTGGTTTTGAATCCGTGATTATGTAGGCGTATATACCCTGTCCTTTGATATCGTGCGGATAACCTACTACGGCTGACTCCACCACTCCAAGATGCATGTTGAGCGCATTCTCAACCTCCGCGGTTCCGATCCGGTGACCTGAAACATTAATCACGTCGTCAACCCGACCCGTAATACGGTAGTTTCCGTCCTCGTCACGCAAACAACCGTCTCCGGTAAAGTACATACCCGGGTACGCGGAGAAATAGGTCTGTCGGCAGCGATCATGATCGCCGTAGGTCGTCCGGATAATGGACGGCCACGGAAATTTGATGCAAAGATTACCACTTACTCCATTCCCTTCGATTACTTTTCCTTGCTCATCAACCAGCACCGGCTGAATACCCGGCAGAGGTAGGGTAGCGTACGTCGGTTTTTCGGGAGTGATACCCGCAATAGGGGTAATCATCATCCCTCCGGTTTCGGTTTGCCACCAGGTATCAACTAATGGACACTTTCCTTTACCAATATTATTCTTGAACCAATGCCATGCCTCCTCATTAATTGGCTCTCCTACCGAACCCAACTTTTTAAGCGAGGATAAATCATGATCTTTTACGTATTGTAGCCCAAAGCTCATCAGCGACCGAATCGCCGTGGGAGCCGTGTAGAGGATGTTTACTTTGTGTTTTCCGTAATTTTGCCAGAAACGGCTAGCATCCGGGTAAGTTGGTACCCCTTCAAACATTAGCGAAGTAGCTCCGTAACAAAGCGGTCCATATACAATGTAGCTATGACCAGTAATCCAACCGATATCAGCGGTACAGAAATGGATTTCACCGGGCTCGTACTGGAATACATTCGCAAAAGTGTAGGTGGTATACACCATATATCCTCCACAGGTATGTACTACTCCTTTGGGCTTACCAGTTGACCCCGAAGTATACAATATGAAAAGCATATCCTCGGCATCCATTTCTTCGGCCGGACATACCGCATCCACGTGTTTTACTTCCTCCTCCCACCAATGGTCCCGGCCTTTCAGCATAGAAACTGGGGTACGGGTGCGGGTCATAACGATGACATTCTTCACCGTATGACACTTTTCTAAGGCGTCATCTACGGTTTCCTTCATTGGGATCACCTTGGGGCCACGGAAAGCTCCGTCGGAGGTAATCACCATCGTACAAGCAGCATCATTGATCCTATCGGCGATTGAGTTGGAAGAAAAGCCACCAAACACTACCGAATGTACCGCTCCAATACGAGCACAAGCCAATACCGCAATGGCTAATTCGGGCACCATAGGCAGGTAAATACAAACCCGATCCCCTTTTTTTACCCCGTATTTTTTTAGAACGTTCGCAAAACGACAAACCCGTTCGTGCAGCATCTGATAGGTAATCGTAACGGCCTTCTCATCCGGATCGTTTGGCTCCCATATAATAGCAGGCTGATTGGCCTTGTCTGCCAGGTGCCGATCGAGAGCATTTTCGGTAATATTAAGCGTACCGCCTACGAACCATTTGATGGATGGTTCGGTAAAATTCCATTCAAGAACCTTCTTCCAAGGTTTTTTCCATAGAAACTGCTGAGCTATTTCTGCCCAGAAACCTTCTGGATCCTCTACACTTTGGTTATATGCCGTTTGATATTCTTCAAAGGTTGATATTTTCATAAGGCTAGTACTAGAAGTGATTTATTATTTTTTCATAAAAATAACGCATTCTTTTTCCATAAAAAATCTTGATTTAATCGTGCGTTGCTTCGCCTGCTCCCATGGGCAACCGAATATCTTCCACGATCTGCTGTACTTCTTCGGGAGGTGCCGGCGTGAAGTAGCTGATTACCAGCGAAACGCCAAAATTAACTAGCATTGCGATTGTACCAAACCCTTCCGGCGAAATCCCAAGCCACCACTCACTCGAAGGAGGAGGTGTAGCGTCCAGCCAGCCCATTTTATATTTAACCATGTAATAAAGCATCAACGTGGTACCTACCACCATACCAGCTACCGCGCCTTCTTTGTTCATTCGTTTGTAGAATATACCCAGAATGATAGCTGGAAAGAACGAGGCCGCCGCTAAACCAAATGCCAAGGCTACCACAGCCGCCACAAAACCGGGAGGATTGATGCCAAAGTAGCCCGCTATGCACACCGCTACCGTTGCGGATATACGGGCCGCTATCAGCTCACCTTTTTCAGAAATATCCGGCAGGATCATCTTTTTAAGTAAATCATGAGAAATGGAAGAGGAAATAACCAATAATAAACCGGCTGCGGTAGAGAGAGCAGCAGCTAACCCACCTGCTCCCACCAAGGCAATTACCCAGTTTGGGAGATTAGCGATCTCAGGATTCGCTAGTACCATGATATCGTTATCGATGGTCAATTCATTTTTTGCTTTATCGGCTACATATTGAATCTTACCATCTTTGTTTTTATCGTCAAACGTCAACAGTCCGGTCAACTCCCAGTTTTTAAACCATTTAGGGACCGTTGCGTAGTCGCGATTACTAACTGTTTCTATGAGGTTCGTGCGGGCAAAGACCGATATTGCCGGGGCCGTGGTGTATAAAATTGCGATGAACACAAGGGCTAGTCCGGCCGACATGCGGGCATCCCGGACCCGTTTCACGGTAAAAAACCGCACAATAACGTGCGGTAAACCAGCGGTACCTACCATAAGCGCAAGCGTAATGGCAAATACATCCTGCATACTCTTAGTACCTTGGGTATACTCAGCAAAGCCAAGTTCCCGGGATAAACCATCGAGTTTATCAAGCAAATAAACCCCCGAACCATCGGATAAGGTACTACCCATACCAATCTGCGGAATGGGTACTCCCGTCATAATAATCGAGATATAAATGGCCGGAACCATAAAGGCAAAAATTAAGACGCAATACTGAGCCACCTGAGTATAGGTAATTCCTTTCATTCCGCCCATGACGGCGTATATTAACACGATCACCATTCCGATGAGCACACCCGTATCGATATCTACTTCAAGAAAGCGGGAGAACACAACCCCTACCCCGCGCATCTGACCCGCCACGTAGGTAAATGACACCAGTAAGGCACAAATTACGGCCACCGAACGGGCGACATTGGAGTAGTAGCGGTCCCCGATAAAATCAGGTACCGTAAACTTTCCGAATTTCCGAAGGTAAGGTGCTAGTAATAGCGCAAGTAGTACGTATCCGCCCGTCCAGCCCATGAGGTATACCGTGCCATCATAGCCCATGAAGGAAATTAGGCCAGCCATAGATATGAAAGAAGCCGCCGACATCCAGTCGGCGGCAGTAGCCATGCCATTAGCCAACGGGGATACGCCACCACCCGCCACGTAAAAATCTTTGGTAGAACTGGCCCTCGACCAAATAGCAATACCGATGTACAAAGCAAATGTAATACCTACAATAATGTAGGTCCAGGTCTTAACATCCATTATATCAATAAATTAAAAACTTTGAAGAGAAAGATTACTCCGTATATCCGTACTTTTTATCGAGTCGATTCATCAACCAAATATAGATAAAGACGAGAACGACGAAGATGTAGATTGAGCCTTGGTGGGCAAACCAAAATCCTAGCTTGAAGCCACCTAAACGGAAGGAGTTAAGATAATCGACGAAAAGTATTCCGGCCCCGTAGGAAGCCAGAAACCAGATAACCAATAAAATAGCCAGGTAAGTGAGGTTTTCTTTCCAATACCGATGAGCCTGGGTATTGTCTTTGTTTTCCATAGTCAGATAAGAAAGGTTAGGTTTGTTTGGTAACGATAGTACCTCCCCGATGGAAGATCCCCGGCGTATTTCCTTAAAGAAAGCAGTAAACTATGATGTATTACCTGCATTCATATAAATATTTACCAATCAATTTAGCCTATAATAACTTACTACTTCGGCTAACGGGGAAAATACCTGGGATTCAAAGTTAATTGACCACCTACCTGGGAAGAGCTAAAATTATGTACTTTTGGTTCATGGATGACGCAGACCTCTTACCCATCGGACTTTCGGAAGTTGAGCGGACTTTTATTGATGAACACCTACTGGATGATGTACCTACTTTACTACTTCAAGGTAATCGCTACCCGGAAATAGATACCCGCAAAATGGCAGTGCAAATAGTATCCCGCCAAAAAGCCAGGTACAAACTTCCTGCTTGGTACCAGAATCGTGGCTTACTATTTCCTCCTCCTTTGTCGGTAGAACAAGGATCATCTGAGGCTACGGCTCGTTTCAAAGCCACCCTCTTGAATGGTACTAAGTTGATCGATATTACCGGAGGAATGGGAGTAGACTGTTACTATATGAGCGAAAGTTTCCCGGAGGTTATCTACTACGAGTGTCAGCCCGCGGTGGCAAGTTCGGCGACATACAATTTCAACCAACTGGGAGTAGCTAACCGCATTGAAGTACGACAACTAGATGCTATTGAAGCCTTAGCCAAAGTACCCGAACCTGCCGACTGGATCTATGCCGATCCGGCCCGACGCGATGATCTACAACGGAAGATAGCACAGTTGACCGATTGTTCACCTGATATTGTGGCAGCCCTGCCTATACTCTTTCGATCCGCGCAAAATATCCTGATAAAAACAGCACCCCTACTCGATATTGATCTGGCTATTCTCCAACTTGGCCTCGTCAAAGAGGTCTATATCACTGGGTTAGAAAACGAGTGTAAAGAAGTACTTTATATCGTTTCGCAAAGCGCTCATAAAAGCCCAGAAATTCCGATTAAAGTGCGAATTCTCCATCCGGATGGTAGTGCTAAATATAAGTTTGATTTCACTCGCTCAGAAGAGTCCACAGCTATTGTTTATTTCGAAAAACCTCTGACCTATCTCTACGAACCGCACGCTGCCATATTAAAGTCAGGTGCGTTTAAATGCATCGCTACCCGTTACCGTTTAGCTAAACTTTCACCCAACGCCCATTTGTACACGAGTAATGAATGGTTGCCTGATTTTCCGGGAAGGGGATTTGAGGTAGTAGCCGTTTGCAAACCGGATGCCCGGGAAGTGGCTCGTTATACTCCGGAAGGGAAAGCAAATTTGACTACCCGGAATTTTCCACTCAAAACGGATGACCTACGCAAAAAATTGCGTCTAAAAGAAGGTGGAGACAATTACCTTTTTGCAACCGAACTTCAAAACAAGCGCAGAATTGTAATTGTGGCCAAAAAAAAGTATCTTAATTAGTGAATTCACCGTTTAAAAATCCATTCAATTTATCCCTCCTTTAGAATGAAAAAAAAACCAATCCTCCTCATTATACTAACTGCTTTTCTGGGTATTCCCGTGGTGGCGCAAACTGTTTTTCCAGGAAAACAGACTATTAGTAAAAAAGAGTATTTTGGCCTGAATTTAAACACCAGTATACCCGTGCGCTACTTAGGTAACTACTGGGAAGAGTACCTCAACGACGTAGGACGGGCCAAGTCCCGCCGAGGCGTTTATACGGTTGAAAAAGCCAACCTCCCTGGCATAGCTGATAGAGGTGTTGAAATGACAAGTCAGATTTCGACTTCACGTAACATCACCCAGCTTTTTTTGGCCGTGAATATAAACGGTACGTTTGTGTCAAATTTTACTGATACTACCTACAAAGCCACCGAGCAGTTTTTGAAACAATTTTCGACCTTTGCCGTCGCCCGCGATGAGGTTAGGATTGCCGAAGAGTACTACGCTGATGCCGAAAAAAACCATGATCGCCTGCAACGCAATAATGAAAGGGTTACTAAGGAAATAGAGCGGACTCAGAAAAAACTTGAAGAGCTAACCCAAGAGCAGGAAACAAATAAAACCGACCTTGCCGGATCGGTAATTGATCTTGATAATAAGCAAAAAGCACTTGAATTAGCCAAGAGTAGGATACCAAAGAAGTAGTAAGACTCCTTATCTAAGGTAACGGACTATCCAACCGAATAAACCCGCTGGACAGTCCGTTTTTTTAATAACTAAATTTACCGTAGAGAGGAAAATTAATTACTGTGTCAAACAAAGTAGGAGCAAAATCAACCTAAAAAATGGTCAACTACCCTGGATTTTATCCAAAAAATCATGGGAGGACGAGAAGGGCGTTGCTTGCACCCACTTACGGACGTGATCTTTTTTTATATAAATCAGAAATAACGGGACTATAATCTGGGAAGTAATGGCTGAGTAGTATCTAGCAAAAGTTAGTCAATCTGTTGAATTGGCATCAAGAAGTCCTATTTTGGATTTAATTTTCAAACTTGCAGGTGCAGAGTAACTTTCACGCCGCTAGAAGCGCGACGGGTGTATTGCCAAACCGTTGTTTGAAGGAAAAATAAAAGTGGGACAGGTTTTCGAAACCAAGGTCCAGATAGAAATCGCCCGGTTTTTTACCTTTTTCTCTTATCAAATAGTGGGCTTCTGCCAAGCGCTTTTCTTGCAACTACTTTCGGGGAGAAGTAACAAATATTTTTTGAAAGTCTCGTTTAAAAGAGGCTACACTCCGTCCGGTAAGCCGGGCAAAAGTGTGCACCGGTGCGTTAAAAGAATAGTTCTCATACATAAATTTTTGAAGATCAATTTTATGCGGGTTATCAAAATCAAAAGGGAGATAGGCGAATTCCGGATTTAACTGCAACAGTAATTCCAGCGCTTCCCTGATTTTTAGCTCAGCCAGCTTTTCTACGTTCCGGGCAGGATTGTCGAGATAAGCTTTGAGCAAATTAAAGTAGGAAGTCATGAACGGATCTTCACCAAGGTAGTGGTTCTCCTTACCGCTATACTTTTGCTCGTTGATAATCCTATTATCAACGGCATACTTTCTCAAAAATTTCTGGGTAAAGAAGATCGAAATTAGTTGGAAATTGCCATTTTGAGCGGGCTTTTTAATCATGTTGGCCAATTGGTCCTTCTGAACCAAAACAATAGAATTTATTTGGATAAATTATTTAGAATACCGCGCCCGCTGGCGGACTTTACGGCATGAACTACGAAGATCAGAAAAAACACAAGAGCAAATCCCTGTCGCTGACCAGCCTGACAGTGGTCGAATTCGAGTACCTGCTGGGCTATTTCGAGCCGCTCTGGGAGAAGCACTACCGCTACCACACCCTTCAAGGCGGCCCTCGCAAGCACCCCGCCTTCCGAGAACACGGCAACTCCCTTCTGAAAGGCACGGCCCAGAAGCTCTTCTTCCTGCTGGTCTACCTCAAGAATAACCCCCTGCAGACCTTC
>Ga0209491_10002560_pt1 | contig 32138 bp, 20 predicted proteins | sample BON02_FD_187213 | JGI IMG/M metagenome (GOLD analysis project Ga0209491, IMG submission 187213) | Freshwater microbial communities from Lake Bonney liftoff mats and glacier meltwater in Antarctica - BON-02 (SPAdes) (version 2) | ecosystem: Environmental > Aquatic > Freshwater > Ice > Glacier...
TATTTTTGTGCTTTTTCACTTGCATTGGGCGTAGTTGAAGTGTCTTTTTTTGAACTAATAACTTTTGTAGTTATTTGCGCCAGTTTTTCAAGTTGATTTCGAATTAAGTTTCTAACATCAGTACGTTCATTAATCCATTCCGCAATAATATGTTGCGCCCCTTCAATGGCTTCATCTTCATTGAGAATTGTTTCGTTGAGGTATTGTGAGGCTATAAACTCAATATCATCATTGTTTTGCGCCAAAATGATTTTAGCCAATGGGGCTAATCCGTTTTTTATGGCAATTTCAGATTTGGTATTTCTTTTTTTCTTGAAGGGTAAGTATAAGTCTTCCAATGAAGTTAAATCTGCCGCTTGCTGAAACTTTTTTTTAAGTTCATCCGTCAACATATTTTGCTCTTTAACCGATTTAATAATTGCTAATTTTCTTTTTTCTAAAACATCAAACTGCTCTTTAAATTTTACAATATCACCTATTTGGACCTCATCTAAATTTCCAGTTTTTTCTTTTCGATAACGCGATATAAAAGGAATGGTACAATCTTCATTTAAGAGTTCAACGGTATTTTGAATGCTTTTTTCTGGAAGTTGCGTGTATTTTAATAGGTAAGGAATAAGTTGCATGCTCTGTATAAAGTTAAAACCTGTGCAATTTAATTAAACTGCACAGGTTTTAAATCAATTTTATAAAATGATTAGGCTACTTTTTTAATTAAATCGAAGCAAGGGCATTTTTTACATCGCTTACTTTCTGCTTTTTGATATTTTTGGCAGCATTTACTTTTTACTTTATCTGCTACTTTAAAAGACGATTCAGCTAATTTTTTTAGCGCCTTTTTTTCTTTCTTTTTTTGCTTTTTTTTGCCCAAAACAAATGATATAAGAATTGTTAGGGCAAAATTAAACTATTTTTATTAAATCTAAATAAGGCCAAATGTTAAATTTAATCAAACCCTAGTGTGATAAGCTCGTAGAGTGAAATCAAGCTAGATTGTTGAATTAATCCTGCTAGATAGTGGAAGCTGTTTTGTCTTGGGAAATTCTTTTAAACCACAGCTTGATAAGCTTGTAGAGCGAAGTCAAATTAGATGGCTTATGTTTTATGAATACGATTACGTTAAACAAGACTAAATTTTTTATTGCAGTATTTAAAACATAAAGAAGATATAGCGTTCATTTCTGTTATACCAACAATTTAAAAATCTACCACAATACCAATAACAGGTATTGGCGAGCCACCATCAGCTTCCAAACCAACTAATTGTTGTGGTTGAATAATTACGCCATCAGGCGTTCTGTTTAAACCGAATTCTGGTGGTTGTGGAATATCTTGAAATAAGACATTTTGTACTTCAAAAAAGAGATTGAGTGCCAGTTTTTTAAAGTTCCATTTTTTATCAATTCGAATATCTACTTGCGAAAAAACGTCAAGTTTTTCATCTCCCAATCGGCTATAATCCAATACTAAATCTGGATAAATTGGCGTAGACGCTTGTACGTCAACAGGAACAAAAGGGGTGCGACCAGCAAATCGCCAACGAGAACTTATTTCCCAGTTCCGCTTCAGTTTGTAGCCCCCAGTAAACGATAATAGGTGTCTGCTATCCCAAACTGATGGTAAAAACACATCGTTATCTAATCCAGTAAATTCACTAAAGAAGTAGGTATAAGAGAAAATACCGTAAAAATTATTGGTCAATTTTTGTTGAAATAACAACTCTAATCCATAAGATCTGCCTCTACCTACGGTGGCAATAGCTTCGTTTCCTAGAACCTCAAAACCGGCGCCTTTATTTGCTAGGGAAACACCATCGCGTATCGATACTGGATAATCTTCATAATCTTTGAAGAATCCCTCTACCGAAATACTTGATGCTTTATTAATTTCTTTAGAAACCCCAATTACATAATGGTCAGACTGTGTGTAATCGCTATTTTGATTCACTAAAGCGCCTTGTTGATCTCTGAACCCTAAAATAGTATAGGGCGCAATTTTAAAATAACGGCCTATAGACGCATTGAGTTTCCAAGAAGGTATAAATTCATAAGAAGCCGATACGCGTGGCGAAAACGTTTGTAATAAATTGGTATCCGTAAACGTGTCTGCATCTAGTCTAAAACCAGCAGAAACATCTAACTTATTATCAAAAAAAGAATTGGTTAGGTTAGCAAAGGCACCATATTTAAAAAAGTTAATTTCGGTATTATACTCCAGATTACTTCGCTGCTCAAAGGTATCGTTCAAATAATCAGATACTTGCGTATTAAATCCGGTACTCAGTTTAAAACCATTAAAAAACTTTGTATATTCAAATCTTAGTTTGGTTTCTGACTCCACGGCATCGTTTATAAAAAACGGATTTTCTTGGGTTTGATTATTCTCATATCTAATAAAGGTATTTTGTAATCGATTGTTGCTCAAAACGGTTCTAAAAAAACCAGAACCATCTTTAAATCGGTGATTCCAAGACAAGCCAATGGTATTTGTTTTTTGTTCAATGAAGGGAGATTGCTCAAGTGCTGCTTGTTGCGATTCATCAAATTCTGCAGGCACTTCTAGCGAAAAATTATCAATACTGCCTAAGCCAATTAAGTTAAGTTCGTCATACTCACTAAATTTGTGGGTAATTTTATACTGGTAATCCCAGTAATCAGGTCTTATAGGTAACCCTATCAGTTCAAAAAGAAATTGGAGGTAGCTTCTTCTGGCAGAAACAATATAGCTCGTTTTGCTTTGTTCATTATTGCCTTTAAATAGGGGGCCTTCTAGGGTAAGTGCAGTCTCACTCGCGCTCACTCTAATATTGCCTCTAAAATCATTTTTATTTCCGGTACGCTGATCAAATTGCAATACGCCAGAAAGTGGATTATCATATTGTGCTCCAAAGGAAGAACTAGATAAACTAACATTTTCTATAAATGATACGTTAAGTAAACCAACTGGGCCACCAGCACTTCCTTGCGTACTAAAATGATTAATATTTGGAATCTCAACGCCATCTAAATAATATACCGTTTCATTAGGTGCGCCTCCTCGAATAATTAAATCGTTTCTAAAACCACCTACCGAAGGTGAAACACCTGGTAAAGATTGTGCTACTCGAACCACATCATTATTACCGCCTGGATAAGTGGCAATTTCTACTGCTGATAATCTTTGAAATGATAAAGGCGTTTCTTTAGGCCTCGATACTTGGCTATTGGTAATCACCACTTCGCCCAGTTGATTATTGCTTTCTTTTAGTCTAAAGCTCAAGGTTTGATTCCCGACAGATTTAATATTGATATTAAATTCTGTTCTAGATTCAAAACCAAGAAAGCTGACGCTTAGGTTGTAAGAACCTGGTGCTACATCCTTAATAATAAACAATCCATTTTCGTTTGTGGTTGCGCCTTTTTCTGTATTATCTAAAACAGCCGTTGCACCCATTAATGGAAATCCACTTTCGTCATAAATGTAGCCACTTAACTCGCCTGAGGTCTCTTGACTAAAAGCTTTTATTGAAAAAAGAAATGTTAATAGCAGTAAAGTAGAAAATTTTAATAAATTCATGAGATTATTTTTTATAGTGCATTAGGGCCAAAAAACTCAAATTTTTGAGCAAATTAGGAGAACACAAAAATTTGAACTATTACCAGCCTTTTGGAGCGTAAGTTTAAACCTATCAAAAAAACCCGATCAAAATTGATAGGGTTTAAATATTTACTCTTCTTTTATTTTGCTTGATCAAAAGAAGCTGAGGTAATGGTCATTTGTTGAATATCTCTATCAAACAAATACAAGCCGCCTTTATCGTCTCCAATAAGGTTTATTTTGTCTAAAATAGTGCGTGCTACTGCTTCTTCTTCAATTTGTTCTGCAACATACCATTGTAAAAAGTTATGTGTAGCATAATCTTTTTCTTGAAGGCTAATGTGCACTAACTCATTGATGCTATTTGATACAAAAACTTCGTGCTCGTAGAGTTTTTCGAACATTGCTTTAAAGGTTGTAAAACTTACATTAGGAGCCGCTAAAGCAGAAACTTGAGCATGTCCACCACGTTCGTTCACAAACTTAATTAATTTAAGCATGTGGTCGCGTTCCTCTTGCGACTGGTCGAACATAAAGCCAGCGACGCCTTCAAGACCTTTGACTTCTGCCCAGCACGCCATGGCTAAATAAATTTGAGACGATGCTGCTTCAATTTTAATTTGATTGTTTAAGGCTTGTTCTATTAATTTTGATATCATAATTTTATTTTTTAGAAATTAATTAATAGTTGCGCCATTTTCTACTCCATCTGCACCCGGATTTACAAAGACTAATCTCCCGTCTGCGTTTTCAGTCATTAAAATCATGCCTTCACTTTGCACACCTCGTAAAGCTCTAGGTGCAAGATTGACTAAAACACTTACTTTTTTACCGATGATTTCTTCTGGCGAAAAGCTCTCGGCTATGCCCGAAACAATGGTTCTTATATCTAAGCCTGTATCTACTTTTAAAACCAAAAGTTTATTGGCTTTCGGCATTTTTTCAGCTTCAAGAATAGTCCCAACTCTAATGTCTAATTTTGAAAAATCATCAAAGGTAATCGTATCTTTTTGTGGCATAACTTGTTTATTGGCGTTCTGATTTTCTTTTTTTGTAGCTTCCAATTTATCTAATTGGGCTTGTATGGTTTCGTCTTCTACTTTTGAGAATAGCAATTCTGCTTCTCCTATTTGATGTCCTTCTAAGATTAGTATGTCTTTTGCAGCAACATTATCCCATGTATTGTTATTTTCACTTTTAAGAATAGCTTTTAATTTTGCCGAAGTAAACGGCAAAAAAGGCTCACTTAAAATAGCTAAAGCGGAAGAAATTTGTAATGCAATAAACATGATGGTCTTTACTCGTTCTTCATCTTGCTTGATAACTTTCCAAGGCTCTTCATCCGCTAAATATTTATTCCCTAAACGTGCTAAATTCATCAATTCTTGACCTGCTTCTCTAAAGCGGTAACGCTCAATAGAACTGCTAATTATTTCTGGATATTTTTTGACCTCAGCTAAAGTTTCTAAGTCAATTTTTGAAAATGCAGATGGTGAAGGTACCTGCCCCTCATAGTATTTATGGGTTAATACGACCACTCGGTTAATAAAATTACCAAAAACGGCTACCAATTCGTTATTGTTTCTAGCTTGAAAATCTTTCCAAGTGAAATCGTTATCCTTTGTTTCGGGAGCATTTGCGGTTAGGGTATAACGCAAAACGTCTTGCATATCGGGAAAGTCAATCAAATATTCGTGTAACCAAACCGCCCAGTTTTTGGAAGTGGATATTTTATTACCTTCTAAATTTAAAAACTCGTTTGCCGGTACATTATCAGGTAAAATATAATTGCCTTGCGCTTTTAGAATACTCGGGAAAATAATACAGTGAAAAACAATATTATCTTTTCCTATAAAATGCACTAGTTTGGTGTTTTCGTCTTTCCAATAGGGTTCCCAATCTTTGCCTTCACGCGCTGCCCATTCTTTGGTAGATGAAACATAGCCAATAGGCGCATCAAACCAAACATAGAGTACTTTACCTTCGGCACCTTCAACAGGAACAGGAATTCCCCAGTCTAAATCTCGGGTAACAGCACGTGGCTTTAATCCGTCGTCAATCCAAGATTTACATTGTCCGTAAACGTTGGTTTTCCAATCGCTCTTATGGCCTTCTAAAATCCAATTTTTTAGAAAATCTTCATATCTGTCTAAAGGCAGAAACCAATGTTTTGTTTCTTTTAAAGTGGGTACAGCTCCAGAAATGGTAGATTTTGGATTGATTAAATCTGTCGCGTTTAAAGTAGAACCGCAGTTTTCGCATTGGTCGCCATAAGCTTCTTCGTTACCACATTTTGGGCATGTTCCTGTAACAAATCTATCTGCTAAAAACTGTTTTGCTTCGGGATCGTATAACTGGTCTGTAGTTTCTTCGATAAAATCTCCGTTTTTATACATCAATTTAAAAAAATCAGATGCAGTTTCGTGATGAATTGCGGCAGAAGTTCTAGAGTAATTGTCAAAGGTAATGCCGAAATCTTGGAACGATTTTTTTATAATGGTATGGTACTTATCGATAACTTCTTGTGGTGTAATCCCCTCTTTTTTTGCTTTCATAGAGATAGCAACCCCGTGTTCATCACTGCCGCATATAAAAGCCACATCTTTACCAATTAAGCGCAGATATCTGCTATAAATATCTGCAGGTACATAAACGCCTGCCAAATGCCCAATATGAATAGGGCCATTGGTGTAAGGTAGCGCAGCAGTTATGGTATAGCGAGAAGGATTTTTAAGTTTTTCGGACATCAATTGGTATAATTAAGCCACAAAAATAAAGATTTTTTTCTTGAGAGTTCTATAAATAAAAGGCCCTTCTTAGATGTCGGGTAGTGATGACAAATTAGAAAGACTTTTTTAAAAAATTGTGGGGTTAATTTTAAGCTACCATAACAGATTTGCTTAATTTTTTATCTTGAACTCTGATTCTGTAGATATATTTTCCTGTAGCTAAGTAGCTTGACATACGTTCCCGAATATTTATTTCGATGCTACCTTGTGTCATTATTTCATTATAAACGGTGCCTAAATTTTGACCCATAATATTGTACAACTGTATATCGACATGGGCGGTAAAAGGCATCTCTAAGTAAATATGTGGTGTTTTATCCGTGGGATAAAAAGGTTTATGCACAATGGTATTTAAAAGTTCAGGGGTAGGATCAATAGTAATTGGGTCTTCTGTAGGGTTAGGGATTGTTGGGTTAGCATCATTATAGACAATATCAGTAAAAGCTTCACCACTGCAGTTAAAACCTAAGTTAATAGCTTTGTAAGGGTGTCCTAAAAGGTGTAATTCTACTAAATTTCTTGGCACACAAAGCCACTCGGCCAAAACGGTTCCGTATAAATCTCTGAAATCCATGGTATAATCTAAATTACCCCTTTCATTAGGGTCTTCTAATGAAGGGTGTTCTCCAACAAAAGCACTACCGTTTAATCCAGAGCCAAAAAATAAGGTAGGTGCTGCTTTTCCATGATCGGTACCTTTAGAACCATTCTCAAAAATTCTTCGTCCAAATTCAGAAAAAGTCATGCTCAACACCTTTTCATCTTGGTTGGTAAAAGCAATATCTTGGTAAAAATTATTAACCGCTACGGATAAATTACTCATTAAGCGTTCATGTGCTAAAGGCTGGTTTCCATGCGTATCAAAACCACTCATAGAAATCATATAGACTTTTGTTCCTAAATTTCCTTTAATCAACCTCGCTAAAAGTTTCAATTGTCTGGCAAAGCCGTTATTTTGATACACCACTTGATTTTGCCCTCTCTGGGCAGCTGCGAATATTTGGCCAGCGTACTCCAAAGTTGTATTCGTCATACCTCTTAAAAAGCGGAGTTGATCTCTGTACATACAGTCATCAAACAAACTTTCATCCATACTATATTGAGACCCAGTATCTGCGATTCTTTCTAATTGACTAATATCATTTGTCACAAAAGCATAATTGGTTTCCGTGCCTTCAAATACTAAATTTCCAAAATTTCCTATTTGCATCGCTGCGGGAGCTTCTGGCGGATTCACTAAATAATCAGGATATATATCTTCAAAATGCCGTCCCATCCAACCTGTTGGTTCTCCCGAAAAACCAGTTGTATTTAGATCGGTATTCGCAAAAATATCTGAACCTGTAAAATGTGATAAACTTTGTCTTTGATAGCCAACTCCATGCACTGCTTTAAACTGTCCTTCGCCCCATAAAGGCTCCAAAGATTTCATATAGGAAGGTACGCCAAAGTCGTCTGTTAGCTTTAAAATTTTGCTTTCTGGAATGTAAATATTTGGACGAGCGTTAGCATAAAGCTCATATTGTTGAATAGGAATTACAGTACTAAGACCATCATTACCACCGTTTAACCGTATTAAAATCAAGATATTATCTGTTTCTGCCATACTGATGGCGGCGGTTAATGGTGATGGGGATGATGCTGTTATGTGCTGGCTGCCAAGAAGCATGCTGCCTGAACCTGCTATTCCCAAAGCTTGTAAAAAAGATCGTCGGCTCCATGCTTTATGCTCAAGATCATGACCTTCATGTTCTTTGCCTTTATGGGGAGTTGTATGGTGAGTATCGCACATAATCGCAGGTTTTTATTTTAGTTGAAATTCAGGTTGTCTAACTAAATGCTTAAGTAACTCATAGACTTGTTCTTCAGTTCTTGAAAAGTCCATTGTCCAGCTTGGGACTTCTGCTTCTCCTTCATAAGTATTGCTATCCTCATATAAAGCTCTAAAAGAAACAAATGCCACGGTATAATCCTCTTCTGTCAATAGATCTTTTGGTAATATTTTGTCGATTATAGCTCTAGCTACAATATTAGGATTATTTGTAATTCTGCCTAGCGACCCAGTAACTTCGATGCCAAAAGTTTTAAATTGTTCCTTATTTTCGTCCCAAAATGTTTCCAATAAGGCTTCGGCGCTTCGCCATCTTCCAATTAAAAAGTTGGTATTGATCCAGAATCTATTGCGTTGCCAACCTGCCACATCAATTGGATTGAAAAGTTTTTGACTTAACTGATCGCTATAATTGATGACGCTTTTTAAAGCTGTATCTGAAGCTGTAAAGCCAGTTTCGTTAATTAAATTCAAAAAGCAATCAAACGGACTTTTAATAATTACTCCAATCGCTTCTTGATCGAAAAAGTGTTGACTTTTAAATAACTGACTTAAGACGGGCGCAATTTCAAAATTGTTATTCGAAAAAGTTGTTGCCATTCCGCTAATAATTTCTTGAGCATTTCCCTTAAAATCGTTGGAGTCAGGGTGTACAAAAAACTCGTACAATTTAGTACAAATAAAAGTGGAAATTTCGGTTCGGCGCTGTGCAAATAAGTTGTTAATAACGCCATCGTAACTGAAATTGTCAGTTTGCCCTAAAATAGTTTTAGCATTGGCATCATGCCTATCGGCTCTAAACGTAACAGGTGTCCAACGAACTTCTCCTTTATTTACATAACCTGTTAAGGCTCGTGAGGTTTCAATAATATCTTGCTCGGTGTAATTATTACCTTCTCCTAAAGTAAATAGCTCGTAAAGTTCACGGGCGTAATTTTCATTGGGACTATTCCGGTTGTTAAATGCCCCATCTAAATAAAACAACATGGCATTGGTTAAACCAATTTCACCGGTAAAGGTTTTAAAATTACCAATCGCATTGCGCTGCAAACAATTAATGTATTCATATAAAAAAGGTGGCGCATCATATACCGCAAGTTCAGTTACAAAATGGTTGCTCCAGAAAAAACTTAATCTATCCCTTAGGTTATCGACAAGAAGTGCCTTTGTGTAGTTTAAATTTATTTCTCCTATTTGAGATCTGACTACTACGTTTGCCAAGTCCTCATCTTCAGGATAGTTAGCTCTAGTCCAATTAGACCATGCAGGCTCCGCCAGAGTAGGCATGTTCACCGCCTCACTAATTAAATCATTTACAATACTTGACGCATCTTGTCCTATATATTGATCAATGTTGCTTACAGAAGCACTAAAACCTAACCTTCTAAATAGATGATGTATCTTTTGCCTATCTAAAGGCGTTGTATATTCAGTCAGCGGCGAAGTATTACAATTGATAAAATATTCCATAATATTTTAATCGTTAAGTTCAAATTTAGGGTTGCTTTTAGGGTATTTATACTTAAAAAATGCTATTATTAAACTATGCTAATTGTTAATAACACTCTATAACTGAAATAAAATTACGCAAGTATTAGTAATTTAAACGCTAAAAAACTAATAATTTCCATAGAATACATAATTTTCAATAAAATTTTTCAAAAAAATGGCAGAACATAACGAATTCGGAAAAGTAGGTGAACAGTTGGCTGTTGATTTTTTGATGAACAGCGGCTATAAAATTAAATATAGAAATTATAGGTACTTAAAAGCAGAGATAGATATTATTACGCGAAAGGGTGATGTTTTGGCTATTGTAGAGGTAAAATCTAGAAGTACCGATTTTATAGATGATTTAAATGATTTAATCCCAATAAAAAAAAGAAAGTTGCTGGCCCTTGCAGCCAATCATTATGTTATTTCCAAGGATTTAGAGGTGGAAGTAAGATTTGATATCATTATGATATTCAAAAATAATGATGATTTCCAAATCGAGCATATTGAGAACGCATTCTATCATTTTTAAATTTTGTTTAATTTATAACAAATTGTTATATTTGCAAATAACAACTGAGTAAAACGAAATGAGCCATAAACCAGTTGATATTAAAAGAAATATTGGACGTTGCATCACATCCCTATACTCAGTTTATTAGAAATATGACCAATAAGGAATAATAAATTTTCACTTATGAAAACAATATCTGCTGTTGTAGAACACTACATTAAAAAGAAACCATTTTTGCAAAGTGCTCTTAGTCAAGGGATTATTAATTTAACCTCACTTTCAAGAATTATCATGCCTGAAATTGAACAAGAATTGGGTAAAGATGTGCGCAGTGGTGCTATTGTGATGGCTTTAAAAAGACTTTCCGACGATCTTGAGTATAGAGCAACTCATAAAATTTTAAAGGTTTTAAAGGATATTGGCGAAATAACAGTCCGATCGTCCCTAACTGACTTCACCTTTTTAATATCGGACTCCATTCTTGAAAATCAGGTTTTATTATTGAAAGAAATTAATAAAAACAAAGAGGTTTTTTACACTTCTTCTCGTGGGGTAAACGAACTAAATATCGTAGTAAGTAATAGTTTAGACAAGGTAGTAGAAACTTTATTTGCCGAAGAACGTTGCACACAAAAGGCTCAAAATTTATCTTCCATTACTGTAAAATTACCTTCTGAAAATGTGACTGTTCCAGGAATTTATTATTTTATTTTTCAGCGACTGGCGTGGGAAGGTATTGTACTTTATGAAGTAATTTCAACCACCAATGAATTTACTATTTTGGTGGATGATGACCAAGTTGATGTGGCATTTAAAACCATTAAAGATTTAAAGCTGCTTTAGAATGTCCTCCCCTAACCCCTCCCAAAGAGGGGATTACTTTCTTGATTATTATTTGTTTTCCAAAAATTCAACAACTTCTTTATCGTTTTCGGATTTTGCTATTATTATTTTGTCTTTGTCTAAAACAAAATATACTGGTGTACTGTGAATATCGTATAAATCGGCGTACTCGCTATCCCATTTTCCTAAAGAAATTACATGTTCAAAATCTGGCAGATTTTTAGATTCTATTTTCCAATTTTCGGGATTGTCTTCTAAACCTATTGCAATAACTTTAATAGTAGTATTTTCTTTTAATTTTTTATGTAAAGCTGGTAATTCATTCAAGCAATGACCGCAGGTACTGCTCCAAAATATTAGAATATAACTTTTTGCAGGTTCAAGCGTACTTAATTCCTTTTTATTGATGCCGTCATTCCAAACAATTTCTGGCGCTATTTCGCCAAATCGGAGTCTATTGTGGGTTTCAATTGTAGTTTTACTTTCTAAATTATTAGTTTCTTCTGCTAATTTTTTTAAAGAATTGGTATAAATAAAATCTGAAACATCATCATAGTCATAAGCCACTGCCTTGTTCCATAAATCATAATAAATATGAAAATTAAAAGCAGGACTTACATCAGTTAAAAAGGCAGCAATGGTTTTTGTGTTATTGATAATTTCTTGTGCTGTTTCTTCCTTTGAATTTAGACTTAAGGGCAAGGCTGTAAAAACATAATTAGCTACTTTATCCGTTAAGAAAACGGAGCTTTGTAACACAGGATTACTAAAATCAAGCTTATCAAAATAAGTAATTTTTTTATGGGCTACATATTCTTGAACGGTTTCATAGTTGTCAGGAATATATGGTTTGTTTGATGTAATAAAATGATGCGCCAACAAACTTTCCGACTTAATTTCAAAAGCATTTTGGTGAACTTTTAATTTTTCACTCAGGGCTTTGAAGATAATGGTATCGGTTTTTTGTGAGGTGTAAAACTCAATAATCTCCCGTTCTATTTGTGCTAATGTTGTTAAATAGGTGTGCATTAAAATATTTTCTTCTGATTGTGTAAATGATAGGCCGTTTACACCATCGAAAACAAGCACTATATCTTCTTTGCCGTTATAAACCACATCAAAATTAAACTCTTCCTGTGGTACGGCATACACTAATCTATAGGTCCCAGCTTCTGCATTTTCAGGCAAATTCAAAGTGAATACGCCGTTTTTAATAGCAGTATCAGCAACATAAGTTTGAGTTCCTGGTTTTAGGCTATAGGCAATGAGCCAAGTGTAGTCTTCTGCTGGACTAAAAGTGCCTGAAATGGTATTTTGGGCGCCTACCTGTAAAGCTATAAAAGTAAGGATAGTAACAACGATTTTTTTCATATTGACTAATTGGCAAAAACTGAACCAAAGCTACTTACTGCAAAAACTCATAAAAAAATAGGCTTTAATAATAAACCTTTTAAGGGCTTAAAACCTTTTTAACCTTAGCACTATTTAATGTGCGGTAAACAGCAGCAGTTGACAGTTTTCTAATTTTATTTTTTGACTAACGACTACTAATCACTAACTACTGACCAACGATTTCTCAAAAGGTTGCAAGGCCAAATAAGCCTTATCAACCGATCTAATATCTTCAAAAACTAGGAGCAATCGGAGGCCGTTTCTAGTTTGTTTTTCTTTTATTTTGCCATGTTTCGCATGCGTTTGTACAAATTGCAAAACTTGCGTAAAGGCAGCACTTTGGTAAAATGCGGAATGTTGATCGGCGATAAAATAGCCAATCATTTTGCCTTGTTTCATCACAATTTTATCTAAACCTATGCTGTTGGCAATCCATTTTATGCGGACGGAATTTAATAAATCTTCAGCTTCAATAGGCAATTCACCAAAACGATCGACCAACTCGGTTTCAAACTTTTGTAAGCCTGGTTCATCTTTAATGAGATTTAATTCGGTATATAAATTCAAGCGTTCTGAAATATTATTGATGTAATCATCCGGGAATAACAACTCAAAATCGGCATCAATTTGCGTTTCCTTTACAAATACTTTTTCTTGACGACCTTCTAACTCCTCATACAAATCTTTAAACTCGTTTTCTTTTAATTCGTCAACTGCTTCAATCAATATTTTTTGGTAAGCATCAAATCCAATATCGTTGATAAATCCGCTTTGTTCCCCGCCTAATAAATCACCAGCACCGCGAATTTCTAAATCTTTCATAGCAATATTAAAACCGCTACCTAACTCAGTAAATTGCTCTAAAGCTTGAATGCGTTTTCGAGCATCGTTTGTCATCACATCATACGGTGGCGTAATAAAATAACAGAAGGCTTTTTTATTGCTGCGACCTACGCGACCGCGCATTTGATGTAAATCACTTAAGCCAAAATTGTTTGCGTTGTTGATGAAAATGGTATTGGCATTACTTACATCCAAACCACTTTCTACAATTGTTGTGGAAACTAGTACATCAAACTCACCATTGATAAAAGCGAGCATTAAGTTTTCTAATTTTTTACCTTCCATTTGCCCGTGGCCAATACCTACTTTAGCATCTGGCACTAAACGCTGAATCATGCCTGCAACTTCTTTGATATTTTCAATGCGGTTATGGATAAAAAACACTTGTCCGCTTCTTTGAATTTCGTAGCTAATGGCATCGCGAATGGTTTCTTCTGAAAAGCGAATTACTTCACTCTGAATAGGATACCTATTTGGTGGCGCGGTATTTATAACGGATAAATCTCTCGCCGCCATTAAACTAAACTGCAAAGTTCTTGGTATGGGCGTTGCGGTTAAGGTTAAAACGTCCACATTTTCTTTGATGGATTTTAATTTGTCTTTTACAGCGACCCCAAATTTTTGTTCCTCATCAACAATCAATAAGCCTAAATCTTTAAATTGAACATTTTTATTTACCAATTGATGCGTACCAATAATAATATCAATCCGGCCATTAGTAAGTTTTTCAAGGATTTCCTTTTTCTCTTTTGTGGTTCTAAATCGGTTTAAATAATCGACTGTTACGGGCATATCATTTAAACGTTCCTTAAAAGTTCGGTTGTGCTGAAACGCTAAAATGGTGGTCGGCACCAAAACAGCCACTTGCTTTCCGTTGGCAACCGCTTTGAAGGCAGCTCGGATAGCGACCTCGGTTTTTCCAAAGCCCACATCGCCGCAAATTAGGCGATCCATGGGGCGTTCGCTCTCCATATCTCTTTTAACATCATCTGTAGCTTTGCTTTGATCGGGCGTATCTTCGTAAATAAAAGAAGCTTCTAACTCGTTTTGCAAATAACCGTCTGGCCCATATTGAAAACCTTTTTCAAGTCGACGTTTGGCATAGATTTTTATTAAATCGAAAGCAATTTTTTTGACTCTCGACTTTGCTTTTTCTTTGACTTTTTTCCAAGCGCCAGAACCTAATTTGTAAATTTTTGGAGGCGCTCCGTCTTTACCGTTAAATTTTGATATTTTATGTAAAGAGTGAATACTTACATACAAAATATCGCGATCACCGTAAAGTAGTTTTATGGCTTCTTGTTTTTTGCCTTCAACATCAATTTTTTGTAAACCTCCAAATTTTCCGATGCCGTGGTCCATGTGCGTCACGTAATCACCTATTTCTAAACGATTTAATTCTTTTAAAGTAATGGCTTGTTTTTTAGCATAGCCATTTTTTAGATGGAACTTATGATAGCGTTCAAAAATTTGATGATCAGTATAGCAAACAATCTTTAAATCGTCATCAATAAAACCTTGAAATAACGAAAAAACAATGGTTTTATAATGAACTTTATTTGTGCTGAGCGGAGTCGATGTAACCTCTTCGAAAATATCGTGAAAACGTTTGGCTTGCTGTTCAGAGGTGCAAAACAAATAATTGGTATAGCCTTTTTTATGGTTGATATTGAAATCTTCTTTCAATAAATCGAACTTTTTATTGAAAGAAGGCTGGGGTTTGGTATGAAAAGTTATAGGTTTAAAGCTAATATCTGCGGTGTGATTACCTGTTGTCAGTAGCTGAAACGACGCTAGTTCTTTTTTGAATAAATCGGCATCAACAAATAATTCTTTTGGCGTGGTATGTTTAGTTTCTGTCGATAGTTTTTTAAAGGCTTCTTCTGCTTTTTCAAAAAAGGAATCTAAACGACTAAAAAGCAGGTCTAAATCTGAGCTAAAAATAAGGGTATTTTGTGCGATGTATTTTAAAAAACTCTCTCTTGTTTCGTTTAAAAATTTATTTTCAACGTTTGGAATAATCGCAATTTTGCTAACCTTCTCTTTAGATAATTGGGTTTCTACATCAAAAGTTCGAATGCTTTCTACTTCATCGCCAAAAAACTCGATCCGGTAAGGTTCATCGTTTGAAAATGAAAAAACATCTACTATACCACCACGAACTGAAAACTCTCCCGGTTCTGAAACAAAATCGACTCTCTTGAACTTGTACTCGAACAATACTTCATTCAAAAAATCGAGAGATAAAGAATCTTCCAACTTTATTTTTAGGGTATTTTTATCTAAATCTTTCCGAGTCACCACCTTTTCAAAAAGTGCATCGGGATAGGTAACAATAAGCGCAGATTTTTTTCTGGAATTGATACGGTTTAAAACCTCTGCTCGCAAAAGTACATTGGCATTATCAGTTTCCTCTAATTGATAAGGTCTGCGGTAACTTCCTGGATAAAAAAGCACTTCTTTTTCTCCGACCAATTGCTCCAAATCGTTTAAATGGTAAGCGGCTTCTTCTTTGTCATTAAAAATTACTAAAAAAGGCTTTTCGGAAGTCTTAAAAGCGTCAGCTAAAACAAAGGATAAGGAAGAACCTACGAGTCCTTTTAGCGCTAAATTTTGTTTTTTTTTTTCAAAATTGGCAATAGCAGTCTGCAATTCCAGCGAGAAATGGGACTGTGCATAGATTTGTTGAATGTTATTTTGGGGCAACGGAATAATTTTGTGCAAATATAAACATACGTATTTAATGTATTGCGTTCATTTTAAATCATTTTGCATTAAATAAGTGTATTAATTTTATAGAACTTTAGCCTTTTAAAATGATAAAAAATGGAAGCCATAAAATTCGATGTATTTGTTATTGGCGCTGGAAGCGCTGGTCAGGCTGTTGCGCAAAATTGTGCCAAGTCAGGATTAAAAGTTGGGATTACAGAACGCAAGTTGTACGGCGGAACGTGTCCACTTAGAGGTTGTGATCCTAAAAAATTACTTTTATCTGCTACGGAAGTTATAGAAATGTCCAAAAATATGCAGGGTAATGGTATTCTAAAGCAACCAACAATTTCATGGAAAGCCATGCAGAAATTTAAAAATAAATTCACTAAAGAAGTTCCAAAAGCATCAGAAAATGGCTTAACAGCAGCAGGTATCACAACTTATAAAGAAGAAGCGTCATTTATAAACGAAAATACCCTTGCATTAGGAAGCACCGTAATTGAAGCAAAACATATTGTAATAGCCACTGGGTATAAACCTAGACCTTTGCCAGTTGAAGGCGCGTTATATTTAAAAAATAGCGAAGACTTTCTTTCCTTAAAAAAACTACCGAAACACATTGTTTTTATAGGAGCAGGTTATATTGGAATGGAGTTCGCGCATATTGCGGCAAGGGCTGGCGCAAAGGTAACTGTAGTGCAAAAAGATGAAAGTCCCTTAACTGGTTTTGATACGGATTTGGTGCATAAACTCACCGAATATTCTAAAAAAATAGGAATAAATTTTTATTTCAATGCCGAAGTAACGGAAATTAAAAAGAGAAAAAAAAAGTATAATATATATTTTAACCAAGATAATAAAGAACTACATATCAAAGCTAACCTTGTTATTAATGCCGCGGGTCGTGTGCCAGCGATAGATCATTTAGATCTTGAAAAGGCAAATATTGCATTTAGTGAAAAAGGCATTGTTGTGAATGATTACCTGCAAAGCAGCAGTAATGCTCTGGTTTACGCTTGTGGTGATGTTTCTGAGCATGGTTTGCCGCTAACTTCCATGACGGGGCCAGAAGCAAATACCGTTTCTGAAAATATTATTTATGGAAATAAAGTCAAAATTAATACACCAACTATCCCTTCAGTCGTATTTACTTTACCCAATATAGCCAGTGTTGGTTTGCTTGAAGAAGAAGCGAAAAAACGCTATAAAAATATTATAGTCCATTATGATAGTGCTGAAAATTGGTTTAGCGCCAAAAGAATTAATGCTCCAGTTTATGCATTTAAAGTTATTGTAAATGAACGAACTAAAGTTATCGTTGGCGCACATTTGATAGCACCACATGCAGGCGAAACCATCAATTTATTTGCTATGGCTATTCGCAATAAAATGACTACGGATGATGTAAAAAATATAGTGTTTACCTATCCATCCTGGAGTTATGATTTGAATAGTATGATGTAAAGCTCTTTTGCAAGGCTTCTCTATTGTTTTTAAGCAGAAATAAAAATATTAATTTGAGGAAAAGAAACTTCCGTTTGCATTGGTCAAGATTTAAACATTTTATGGATTAGCAGTTCTCGGTGGCAGTGTTAATAACTGAAATTTATAATTTCAGAAAATTTTAAATTTAATTTCCGCCGCCAGTCCTTTAATGCCGCTGCCCACTTTTCAAGATGTTTACAATTGCATTTCAGTCAAATTTAAAAACTATAGTACTTTGGGTCATATTGGTTTAGTTACCTTCCAAACGCTGTTTCAACTTTGTAGCAGGATTTGTTTGTCTATTTTTAAATCCCTGGATGCCAGTAGCAATTATTAAAATAATACTTCCAACTAAGGCGGTGTAAGCTATGGTTTCTAAACTATCTTTATGTCGCCAAAAAATAGCAAATAAAGACCAAACGCCTACCATTGCAAATTCTCGCATATTTCTTTTCCAGATCATGACTAGGTTTAAAATAAAAGCGATAATAATCATCGTAATCGTCCATTGTTGTTCGGATAAAAAACCGCCATCCCAACCTAATTTACTCAAATAAGCAGCAATATTGGCTATAGTTGCCACCGCAATCCAGCCGCTGTAGATACATATGGGCCACCAGACAAAACTGATAGTTGTAATAGGAGCATCCCAGCGTTCCATATTGGTATTCAGAATAATTTTTATAAGCGAGAATAAAATTCCTAACATAATTAGCACCGATAATCCGGTGTATTCATACACAAAAGCGATAACCCAAAGGGAATTCAAAATATTAGCTAATACAAACCAATACCCAGTTTGTTGAATAAATTCAGAGGCTTTATCGCTGAAAAAGGCTCTTTTTATTTGAAAAATAGCATACCCAAAAAGGGACAAGAAAATAAGACCCCAAATAGCAAAAGCATAGCTTGCAGGCGTAAACAAATTGCGGTACTGATCGCTAAGCTCTCCAATGGTAGTATTGTTGAACCTAAACGCCTGGGAAAGGTAATTTATACCAACCACCAATATTACAGATAGTAAATTTAAAACTGCTAGTCGTTTTTTCATGGGTCTAAGATTTCGATAAATTTACAATGATTTTAATTTGAAAATTAACTCAAAATGATTTAGTAGTGATGATATTGAACTAAATTTTTTATTTCTATTTTTACAAATTAATTTCAGGTTTTAGTTTTAAGTTGAAATCTGAATAAAAATCTTTATTTTTTAGATAGACTGCTCTCAATACAGGCCTGTCGAAGCTCGTTAAACCATTTAGCAAGGTCTTCGACAAGCTCAGACGGACAAAATAGAACTCATTTATCATCAATAAGCGCTTGGGATTTTTTTCTCAGGCATCAAACTCACTACGCAAATTGATTGAAAAATTAAATAATTAAGTTCACTCTATGAAGTAAGTGAAACCCTAAAAATCGCATCCTTAGTAATCGCAAAAACTTCATTTTCAGCAGTCGGAGTTAAGGTAAAAGTACCAGTAAAAGTACCAAAAGCAGGTAAAATTAATTGGTTGGAACTTTTAAAAAAACAAGGGAGTTTTAAACTTTGTCTTCCTGCTCCAATTAGTTTTATAGATGGGTGAATATGTCCTGAAAAATTAAAAAAACCTCCTTTTTCTTCAGGGTGATGGGTAAAGAAAAAATCCTCTAAACGTAATTCGTCAATACATTCAATGCCAAGTGCTGTATAATTTACATCGGCAATAATATCATGGTTGCCTTTAATTAGTGTTATTTTAATGCTAAGGGAAGCAACCCAATCTTTAAATAAAAGCCATTCTTGATTTAGGGAAGAATGAAACAAATCTCCTAAAAAGAATAATTGTTTTGGATTAAAAAAAGCAAGCATCTCATTTAATAACTCAAAATTCTTTGTAATTGCCTGTAGAGGAACGGCAGCGCCAAATTTTCGAAAATGGGACACCTTTCCAAAATGTACATCACTAATCAATAAAATTTCTTTTTCTTTCCAAAACAGCGCACCAGAGCAATGCATGATAAAAGTTTGTTGATTTATGGATATGGTTTCTGTCATTGGGGTAAATTTAATAAAAGAAACAATCCAAATAAAATTATAGGCGGAGATTGCTAAAGTGATAAAATTGAGAACGAGTTTTTTGCAAAATAAAAATAATGTAGTAGACACTAAAAATTTAATGCCTAACACTTGTGTAAATAATTAAGTTGCAATACTTTTGAAGATTAAATGAGAATAGCATTGATTAAGTCTATTATTGCGTTTAGCCTTCTTTTATGTAGCGCTAACTTACCTATTTTTGCTTTTACGGCATCAGCAGCGAATAGCCAAAGTAATAATACGTCTTTTTCACAGGTTGACAACCACGCATATTTTTACAGTGAATCATCATCTTCAGGCGATCATAAAAGCCTTGGGCTTATTGAAATACTCTTTGAAGAAGTAAGAGAGAAAGTTTCTTTCGAAGAGGAAACTTTTACCAATTCTAATTTTTTAAGTATTTTAACTTCTTTTAAATCTGAAGAAATTGAGCACGAAACAAAGGCAAACATAGCAGTAAAAGGTTATTTCCCTTGTTTTTTTACCTACAAATCACTCTACATCAAATTCTGTACCTACAGAATTTAACTTTACATCTTAAATTTAAGTAAACAAAAGAGATCATGCTATTATGGTAATGATGGCTTTCTGTGTTTCTTGATGTCTTGCTAAGACCTTTGCCTTCCCTTGTTTTCATTTACTTTTTCATTCATTAAAAATCAATTTACGTTTTAAAAAAATCATTATGATTAAAAGAATTTTCATGCTTACTAGCATGCTTATCGTATTATTTCACATCAGTTGTGATAACAAAAAAGAAAATAAAGAAGTAGAGACCACCTATTTGGTTACTAGTCCTGCCCAACTCGATACTTCGGTTACCGAAGATTATGTATGCCAAATCCGAGCTATTCGCCATATTGAGCTAAGAGCTCAGGAACGTGGTTACTTGCAAAAAATATATGTTGACGAAGGCCAATTGGTAAAAGAAGGTCAATTGCTATTTCAAATTATGCCTAACCTATACGAAGCCGAAATGCAAAAAGCACAAGCTGAGGTAAATTTTGCCGATATAGAATATCAAAATACAAAAACCCTTACCGATGGTAATGTGGTTTCGCCTAATGAACTGGCCATGGCTAAAGCAAAATTAGACAAAGCAAAAGCTGAATTATCTTTAGCGAAAGTGCATTTAGAATTCACCAAAATCCGCGCGCCTTATGACGGACTAATAGATCGTTTTCATGTGCGTGAAGGCAGCCTTTTAGAAGAAGGCGAACTATTAACCGAACTATCAGATAACAGTAAAATGTGGGTCTATTTTAATGTGCCAGAAGCTGAATATTTAGATTATAAAATTAAATTCACAAAAGGAGAGCCAATGAATGTTGGGCTTTTAATGGCAAATAACCAATTATTTAAACACGGCGGAGTGGTAGAAACTATTGAGGCCGATTTTAATAGCGAAACAGGAAATATTCCTTTTAGAGCCACTTTCCCAAATCCCGATGCCTTGCTTCGTCATGGCGAAACAGGAAATATTCAAATGAAGGTATCCTTGAAAAAAGCCTTAATTATTCCACAGAAAACCACCTATGAAATTTTAGATAAAAAGTATGTTTTTGTAGTCGATGAAAACAACACCATACATAGCAGACAAATAACTATTAGCGAAGAAATGCAACATTTATATGTCGTAACAGATGGTTTAAAAGCTACTGATAAAATTCTTTTAGAGGGCTTACGTAAGGTAAAAGAAAACGATAAAATCAAGTTCGAATTTTTACAACCGAGTAAGGTGATTTCTGATTTATCCTTATACGCTGAATAGTCATTAATTATACCTAAAAGATACATCATGTTTAGTAAAATTATCCATAGACCCGTTTTAGCTATTGTAATTTCGATAGTTATTCTTTTTGTAGGGTTGCTGGCTATCAAACAGCTTCCTATTTCACAATTTCCACAAATTGCACCTACTACGGTGAGTATATTTGTGGCTTACCCAGGCTCTAACGCCGATGTTTTAACCAAATCGACCTTAATTCCCCTTGAAAAATCAATTAATGGGGTAGAAGGTATGCGTTATATTTCTTCGGATGCCACAAGTGCTGGTGAAGCAACCATTAATATTGTTTTTGAACCAGGAACAGATCCTGATCAAGCGACTGTTCGTGTAAAAACAAGAGTCGACCAGGTAATGCCTTTACTGCCAACGTTAGTACAGCGAGAAGGCGTAATTATTACACCAATTCAGCCGAGTATGTTAATGTACGTTAACTTATATAGTAAGGATAAAAATGCAGATCAAAAATTTCTGTACAACTATGCCAACGTAAATATGGTGCCTGAAATTCAGCGGATCAAAGGTATTGTTAGTGCCAAAATATTAGGAAGCCGCCAATATGCCATGCGGGTTTGGTTAAAACCCGATCGTATGCGTGCCTATAGCATTTCTGCCGAAGAAGTGTTAAAAGCAATGGAAGAGCAGAGTGTTATTGGTCGCCCGGGAAGGTTAGGAAGTAGCTCTGGAAAAACTGCACAATCCCTCGAATATGTACTAAATTACCAAGAACGCTATAACAAACCTGAACAATACGAAAACATAATTATTCGTGCTAACGAAGAAGGCGAAATAATCCGACTCAAAGAAGTTGCTGAAGTAGAATTAGGTACCGAATTCCAAGATATTTATTCTAATTTAGATGGCTATCCTGCGGCAGCAATTGTATTAAAACAATCGTTTGGTAGTAATGCCAGCGATGTAATTAAAGATGTAAAAGATCAACTTGAAATTATGAAGGCTGATTTTCCTCCAGAAATGGACTATAAAATTAGCTATGATGTATCCCAATTTTTAGATGCTTCCATAGAACAAGTTTTACACACCCTTCGTGATGCTTTTATATTGGTAGCCATTGTAGTTTTTCTATTCTTAGGCGATTGGCGCTCTACTTTAGTGCCATTGCTTGCAATTCCTGTTTCGTTGATAGGCACCTTTTTTGTGTTGCAGTTATTCGGACTTTCCATAAACCTAATCACGCTTTTTGCTTTAGTATTAGCCATTGGTATTGTGGTGGATAATGCAATTGTCGTGGTTGAAGCGGTACATTCTAAGATGGAAGAAGCGCACCTAACGCCCTACAAAGCGGTACAAGAAGTTATGGGCGAAATCAGCGGGGCCATTATTGCGATTACCTTGGTAATGGTTGCTGTATTTATCCCGATTGCTTTTATGTCGGGTCCCGTAGGTGTATTTTATAGACAATTTTCGATTACCATGTCAGCTTCGATTATTATTTCGGGTATCGTAGCACTTACTTTAACTCCTGTACTTTGTGCCATCATTCTAAAAAATAATCACGGTAAGTCAAAAAAGAAAAATCTTTTCAACCGTTTTATGGATGGTTTTAATAGGTCTTTTGAAAAATTGACAGGAAAGTATGTTGGTTTACTTAAAATTATAGTGAATAGACGAGTAGTAACTTTCGGAATTCTAATTGCGTTTTGTGCTGGAATTTTTGGAATAAATACGGTGCTTCCGTCTGGTTTTATTCCTGGAGAAGATCAAGGAACTATTTATGCGATTATTCAAACCCCACCTGGCGCAACCTTAGAAAGAACCAATAAAGTAGCCCAAGAACTTCAAAAAATTTGTGAAGAGATTGAAGGTGTTGAATCGGTATCTGCCTTAGCAGGCTATGAAATAATGACCGAAGGTCGAGGTTCAAACGCAGGTACTTGCCTAATCAATCTAAAACCGTGGGGAGATCGTGAGCATTCGGTTCATGAAATTATGGAAGAGTTGGAAGAAGAAACCCAAAATTTAGGAGCGGTTATCGAATATTTTGAGCCTCCTGCGGTGCCTGGTTTTGGATCTTCTGGTGGTTTTTCACTTCGGTTGCTCGACAAAACGAATAATACCGATTACCATGAATTTGAAAAGATAAATAACGATTTTATGGATGCCCTAAAAAAAAAGGAAGAACTTACGGGAGTATTTACCTTTTTTGCCGCCAATTACCCGCAGTATGAATTAGAAATCGATAATGAACTTGCCATGCAAAAAGGGGTTTCGATTGGTGCTGCCATGGAAAATTTAAATATTTTAATAGGAAGTACTTACGAACAAGGGTTTATTCGCTTTGGTCGTTTTTTCAAAGTTTATGCCCAAGCCGCTCCTGAATACAGGAGATATCCATCAGATGTGATGAATCTTTTTGTAAAAAATGAAAGTGGTGAAATGGTGCCTTATTCTTCGTTTATGAAAATGACGAAAACCCAAGGCCCGAACGAAATTACACGCTATAACTTGTACAATTCTGCCGCCATACGTGGTTTACCTGCCTCTGGATTTACAAGTGGTGATGCAATTTCAACGATTAAAGAAGTAGCCGCAGAAGTTTTACCCAAAGGATATGCTATTGCTTGGGAGGGACTTTCGTATGACGAAGCATCACGTGGGAACGAAGCCTTGTATGTGTTTCTAGTAGTTTTGGTCTTTGTATATGTGGTTTTAGCGGCACAGTATGAAAGTTTCTTATTGCCTTTAGCCGTTATCCTGTCCTTGCCTGTGGGTATTTTTGGATCTTTTATGCTTTTAAAATTGATGGGATTATCTAATGATATTTACGGGCAAGTAGGTTTAATTATGCTCGTCGGGCTATTAGGGAAAAACGCGGTATTGATTGTGGAATTTGCGGTGATAAAGAACCGTCAAGGTCTGTCTATTTATGACGCAGCGATTGAAGGGGCTAAAGTGCGTTTCAGACCTATTTTAATGACTTCTTTTGCCTTTATAGCGGGCTTACTTCCTTTAGTTTTTGCTACTGGAGCGGGTGCTATTGGTAATAGAACCATCGGCGGATCATCATTAGGTGGAATGCTGATTGGAACAATTTTTGGAGTCATCGTTATTCCTGGACTCTATTTCGTTTTTGCCAATTTAGCGGCTGGTCGTCAATTGATAAAAGGTCAATATACTGAACCTTTATCTGAAAATTATGTACGAAAAGGCAGCGAGTCAAACCGATTATTATTGCGATTACGCATTGCTAACAGAAGACTAAAAAAGATGTTAAACAAATCAGATAAAAAATAAGAAAATTATAAAAGATGTTTAAAAATAGAATTTTACACCTAGGTGCTGTGAGCGTGCTGCTATTCTTAGCAGCATGCAAAACGCCTAGTTTAAGCACCAAAACAGAGAATACTGCCTTGCCTGATAGTTACAATAGTTCTCAAGATACTACGAATACGGCAATGGTTCCATGGAAAAATTATTTTACGGACACGTATTTGAATGCCGTTATTGATGAAGCTTTGATAAATAATCAAGAACTGAATATTGTATTCCAGGAAATTGTAATTGCACAGAATGAAGTTCGTGAGAAAAAAGGCGAATATTTGCCTTTTGTGAATTTTCGTAGTGGCGCGGGTGTTGAAAAAGTAGGTCGGTTTACCAGTCAAGGAGCAAACGATGCCAATACCGAAATTGATAACAACAAAGAATTTCCTGAACCTTTAGGTGACTATTTCCTGAGTTTAAAAGCTACTTGGGAAATTGATGTTTGGCATAAATTACGCAATGCTAAAAAAGCGGCAGTGTCCAGATATCTTTCTAGTGTTGAAGGTAAAAACTTTATGGTGACGAATCTTATTGCTGAAATTGCCAATACCTATTATGAATTGTTGGCATTGGATAATCAATTAAAAATTATAGAGCAGAATATTGATATTCAGAATAATGCATTACAAATTGTAAAACTGCAAAAAATAGCTGCAAACGTTACAGAATTAGCTGTTAAAAGGTTTGAAGCTGAAGTTTTTGCTACAAAAAGTATGAAGTTTGATGTGCAACAAACCATTTTAGAAACCGAAAATAAGTTGAATTTTTTAGCAGGAAGATTACCGCAGCCCATCCAAAGAAATGCCGACGCTTTTACGGATTTATTGCCAGAAACCATTTACGCTGGTATTCCTTCGCAATTGCTTCAAAACCGACCTGATATTCGACAATCAGAACTAGAACTTGCGGCTTCAAAGTTAGATGTAAAAGTGGCGAAAGCTCGTTTTTATCCTTCTTTAGGAATTTCTGCGGGTATTGGTTTACAAGCGTTTAATCCGACTTATTTAACTAAAACACCTGAATCCATGTTGTATTCTTTGGTAGGTGATTTAACAGCTCCGCTAATCAATAGAAATGCCATTAAAGCATCTTATAATAGTGCAAACGCTAAACAAATTCAAGCGGTGTATAATTATGAACGAACGATTTTAAATGCCTATATCGAAGTAGCTAATCAGCTATCCAATATTAATAATTTGGAAAAAAGTTACGATTTAAAATCGCAAGAAGTAGAGGCTCTAATTCGGTCTATAGAAATTTCGAACCTACTTTTCAAATCTGCCAGAGCAGATTATATGGAAGTTTTACTAACGCAACGTGATGCCTTAGAGTCCAGATTTGAACTTGTAGAAACCAAAAAGAAACAAATGAATGCCATGGTTAACATGTACCGCACTTTAGGCGGTGGTTGGAATTAATTTTTTTGAATTAGTTTTATTGTTCCCTGTAAAAACCTGTAAGCCTTTAAAATGCTTGCAGGTTTTTTTTAATTTCTCCAATCACTTCATTAAAATAGCCGTCATCCGCTTAATTCTATCGGCTAGTTTTTCACTTGATAATTTTTCACGCAAACGGTCTGTAATAATAGGAAAGGAGAAGGGTGTTGGTTTTTTGCAGGCTTTCCAAATAATGTTTTGAGCAGCGATGCGTTCTAAGGCTAATCGCAAACGACCCTCTTCTAATTGGTGTTCAAAAGTCTCCGTAAACGCCTGTTGAAATAAAAGGTTGTCATCTTCATAATCCCGAAAAACATCAAACAGTAATTGAGAACTGCTTTGTAAATGCTTCATTTTAATGCCTTTGTTCGGGTAGCCTGTAAAAACCATTCCGCTTATCACTGCAATATCTCTGAATTTTCTTCGTGCCATTTCTGTCGCATTCAAGCTTTTTTGCAAATCACTAAGCATAAAATCAGTGGTAAATAAATCATTATCTAAAACCTGCTGCATATCAATTTCTTGATCGGATAATAACTCAAATCCGTAATCGTTAAAAGCCAAAGAAAAAGTAATAGGTGACAACAAACTTATTCTATATCCTAGTAAACTTCCCATAGCCTCGTGAACACCTCGCCCCTCAAAAGGATAAAAAATATAGTGAAAGCCATCACGAGTTTTAAAGGTTTCAATCAAAAATTCGTTGGGTTTTGGAACAATGCTTTCTTCTTTTTGCTTGTCAAAAATATGTTTCAAAGATTTGAGTTCTTCACTTAGCTCTCCTTCTGAGGAGGGGCTGGGGGAGGCCACTTTATATAATTCTTCTCGAAGTAGTTCAGACATTTGCGCTGAAAAAGTAAGTCTGCCACCCATCCAACTAGGCACTTTGTTTGTTTTTTTAGTTGAATTACGCACATGCGCTTCCATATTTTTTATTCGGATAAATTCTAAATTCCTGCCTGCAAATGTAAACACATCACCTGGCGTTAGTTTCGATATAAAAAACTCTTCAATACTACCTATGTAGCCTCCTTTTTGATATTTTACGATGATATTCGCATCGCCAACAATGGTCCCAATTTGAAATCGGTGTCGCATAGCAATCCCTTTATTATAGACTATAAATTTACCATCGGCTTCCACTTCCACTTTCTTATATTCATCATAAGATTGTAAACTCTGGCTTCCCATCACCAAAAAATTCAAAAGCCATTGCCATTGTGCTTCGGTGATGCCTTGATAGCAAAAGGTTTGTTTTATTTCTTGATAAATTTCCTTAGGATAAAATCCGTCTGAAATGGCCAAAGTGGTTAAATATTGCAATAGCACATCAAAACTATTCAAGTAGGGCATGCGATCTTCCACCACCGTATTTTTAACTGCTTGCTGCAAGGCAGAAGCTTCAATTAATTCCATCGCATGGGTCGGTAAAAAATAGATAATACTTTCTTTCCCAGGACTATGACCACTCCGCCCTGCACGTTGTAAAAAACGAGCCACACCTTTCGGACTGCCAATTTGTATCACCGTTTCTACAGGCGCAAAATCGACGCCTAAATCTAAACTAGAGGTACAAACTACTGCTTTCAGACTTCCGCTTCGAATAGCTTGTTCTACCCAAACACGAGTTTCTTTGTTAATACTGCCATGGTGCATGGCAATATCGCCTGCATATTCAGGATGACTTTCCAAAATTTTCTGAAACCATATTTCACATTGACTTCTTGTATTTGCAAATAATAAAGTGGTTTTACTATTGTTGATGATTGGTACAATTTCCTCTAACAAATGCAATCCTAAATGCCCACTCCACGGAAAAGTTTCCATTGTTTTTGGGATGATGCTTTTTACCGTAATTTTTTTGTTAAGCTTCGCTCTAATTAAGACTGATTTATTAGGATTTTCTTCCATACCGAGCAACACATCCCGAGCCTCTTCTAAATTGCCAATTGTAGCAGAAATTCCCCAAATCCTCAGTTTTTTCGAGACTGTTTTTAGTCTTGATAAAGCGAGCTCCATTTGAACGCCACGTTTTGTGCCGAGAAGTTCGTGCCATTCGTCCACTACAATAGCGGAGCAATCTTCGAATGTTTTCGCATAGCCTTTGGAGGCTAATAATAATTGCAAGCTTTCGGGTGTGGTAATCAACAAATCAGGCATGTTTTTTTTCTGGGCTGTACGTTCTTTTATTGCCGTATCTCCAGTTCTAATGCCTACTGTCATTTGTGTTCCTAAGTCAGCGGTAACTCGCTCCGCTGATTGTCGAATTTCTTCGGATAAAGCCCGTAAAGGTGTAATCCAAATAGCTTTTAATCCCTTTTTATGTTTTGTTTTATAATCGGGATTATTTTTGATATAATCCAGAATAATAGGAAACCAAAGCGCATAGGTTTTTCCACTCCCCGTTGGCGCGTTTAAGAGTCCGTTTTTACCCTGTAAAAATGCCTTCCAAGTGTCTTTTTGGAATTGAAATGGTTCCCAGCCTTGAATGTGAAACCAATTTTCGGCAATAGTATTTAGTTCGTCTCTGGTCATATTACGAGCCTAGCGAAGTAATCTGTCTATCATATCTAAATGGTAATCTGTTTGTTTTTTTGTCGAGATGTTACAACAAGTAATCTGTCTAATTATATCTAAATGTTACTTTTACAACATTTAAATCAATAGCCTTATAATCCTAGTGACAAATCATTTCATTCAGGAATCAAAGTATTTATCAAAGTTTCTTTTTTCTTTTGGTTTCCTGTTTTCAATTGATTTTCTCTAATAAAGGCATCGTTTACGATATCAAATTCTTCAAAATAGACTAAAATATCACAGTTATATTTTTTGATAAAAGAGTTACAATATTTCTTATTCTTATGTTCTTTCATCCTTCTCACAATATCATTAGTAGCGGCGACATAAAGTACAGTTTTGTTTTTGTTGGTTAATATGTAGGTGTATCCTTTTTTCATTTGTTTTTAATTTTCAACAGATTTCTTCGCTACACTAAGAATTATTATTCAATAGATTCCTTCGCTTCGCTTGGAATTTGTGCTTTCAAATCATTCAGCGTATTCGCCTCCTCTATTTTTTTATCTTGACGCCATCTTAAAATCCTGGGGAAACGCGTAGCAATTCCGCTTTTATGTCTTTTTGATAGAGCGATACCTTCAAAAGCTATTTCAAAAACGTGGTGAGGTGTTACGCTTCGCACTGGACCAAAACGCTCTAAAGTATTTTTCTTAATCCAATTATCTATCTTTTTAAATTCGGCATCCGTTAGTCCAGAATAGGCTTTTGCGAAAGTGACTAGTTGTTTTTCACCAGCTTCATTTTCATCCCAAAGGGCAAAAGTATAATCAGTAAATAGGTTGCTGCGCCTGCCGTGACCCCGCATCGCATAGGTGAGTACGGCATCAATTGTTAATGGATCAACTTTCCATTTCCACCAATCGCCTTTTTTGCGTCCGACTAAATAGGGCGAATCTTTTCGTTTTAACATCAATCCTTCACTGAATTTTTCTCGGGAGCGACCTCTTTCTTTTGCTGCTGCTTCCCAAGTATCAAAAGTCATGTTTTCAGAGATTTGAAAAGGTAAAGGGGGATTTTCTTCTGAGGCTTCGTTTTTTTGATTTTGGGCATGTATTAACGTTTTTATATTTTCTAGAATTTTTCTTCGTTCCATGAAAGGTAAATTTCTAATGTCTTTGCCTTGCCATTCCAATACATCATAAGCTTTCAAAATAACAGGTACTTTTTTGAGCAAAGCTTTCGAAACTGTTTTTCGACCAATACGAGTTTGTAAATCGTTAAAAGTCCCTATAATTTCATCCGAATATGGTAAAATTTCGGCATCAATCACGGTGCCATTAGGAATGACACCTATCAGGCTTTCAAACTCAGGATATTTATCAGTAACTAATTCCTCGCCTCTGCTCCAAACAAAGAGTTCGTCGTTCCTGAAAATAGTTTGCGAACGAATGCCATCCCATTTGTGTTCCACCGACCAATCTTTTACATCCCCCAAATCTGATACTTCATTTTCTAAAGCATACGCCAAATAAAAAGGATATGGTTTTGATAGATAATCATTTTCGTTTTCCTCTAAAATCAAAGCTTGAAATGTGATGGTATTGGGATCCCAATTCCCCATTAGTTTATAGGCTAAAACATCCTCAGGAATTCCAGTGGTTTTCGATAAGGCTTTGGTCATCAATTTTTGACTCACACCAATTCTAAATCCACCTGTAATTAGTTTTGTAAACACGAAGCGTTCATAATAATCGAGCACTTTCCAATTTTCGTATAAATAGTCTTTTTTATCCTCATCTGATTTCTTTTTCAGTGCTATCATTTCCTGTAAAAAGCTAGTCAGACTTTTCTCTGTACTTTGGGGCGAAGACGGGATTACCAGAGCAATGGTTTCTGCTAAATCGCCTACAATATGATAACTTTCTTCAAAAAGCCAGAGTGGAACATGCGCAAGCTCGGCAGCCCAAGTTCTTAGTAAGGTAGTATTTACAGGGCGTGGCGGTCTTCGGTGAGATAAAATGGCAATTGTCCAAACCTTGTCTTCATTGCTTGCGTTAGCAAAATAGCTCGCCAAAGCATCAACTTTAAGACTTGTTTTATTGGTGCTGTCTAAGGTTTTTATTAAAGAGGCAAAATTCTTCATAAGATTTATTCAACTGCTATTTTTTCTTCTGATTCAATAGTTTCTTCTGCTCCATATTGAGTCTGCTCTGTTCTGGCATCATATCCCAAATCTCTTAAATAACGAGAAAAAATATCGGTGTAACCATGAGTACAAATCACTTTTTCAGCACCCGTTGTTTTGATGCTTGAAAGCAATCCATCCCAATCGCAATGATCGCTTAAGACAAAACCTTTATCTATGGCACGTCTTCTTCTAGCACCTCGAAAAGCCATCCATCCGCTTGCGGAACCAGTAACATAAGGCACCATTTTGCGAATCCAACTACTGCCTTGTGCATTCGGTGGAGCTAAGACAATATTGCCCAGTAAGTCCTGCTTTTTAGTGGCTACCGTTATTAAGTTAGTTTCGGGAAAATCAACCAAAGGGCGTAACACCTCTGTCATATTTTCAATAGCCCCATGTGTATAAATAGTGCCGATTTCAGGATTTAAATATTTGAGTAATCGCTGTGCTTTTCCTAAACTATAACCAAATAAGATCGATATTTTTCCTTCTGCTTTGTTGGTAGCCCACCATTGGTTAATATCACTCATCACTATATTTTGGGGCGTCCATTTAAAAGCAGGAAGTCCAAAAGTACATTCCGTAATAAATGTATTGCATTTTACGACTTCATAAGGCGTTGAAATACCGTCGTCTTCTGTTTTGTAATCGCCAGTAAAGACCCAAACGTCGCCCTTGTGTTCGACCCGCACTTGAGAAGAGCCGATAATATGACCAGCAGGATGCAAACTAAATTTTACATTATTTATGGTAAAGCTTTCGCCCCAAGCTTTACCGGTTACCGAGATATCGCCAAGTCTGTGTTTAATGATGTTCACATTATTATGATGCGTAATGTAAGCGTTATGGCCCCAACGGCTGTGGTCGGCATGTCCGTGGGTGATGATGGCCTTATCCACGGGCTTCCAGGGGTCTAAATACACTTTGGCAGCACTACAGTAGATGCCTTTGTCGGTAAATTCAAGTAAGGGTTTTTTCATAGCGGTTACAATTTACAAAAATTCAAGACCGTAATAAGTATCAATTTCTAATTCCTGCAACGGATTTTAAAGTCAATTTTAATTTTGATGTTTTTAAACTTGAATACATCGAGTATCTGTATCGAAAAATGGTAAAATAATCTTGTTTTGAACGATTATAGAACTCAAAAAAAATTATCTTTGTTCCTAATAAATTAGAATAAGTATGTCTTTTGTAGATTTATATAATAATGGAGAACATAGAACAAATTTAGCGCATTTTGCCGCAATGGCTTCTTTGGCTGCAATTGATGGAGAGATAAATGTGGAGGAAAAAATAATGATAGATCGTTTCGCCAGAAAACTCGATATTTCTGATGTTGAATATAAAGAAGTGATGCGTAGGGAGAATAA
>Ga0209491_10002561_pt1 | contig 32138 bp, 30 predicted proteins | sample BON02_FD_187213 | JGI IMG/M metagenome (GOLD analysis project Ga0209491, IMG submission 187213) | Freshwater microbial communities from Lake Bonney liftoff mats and glacier meltwater in Antarctica - BON-02 (SPAdes) (version 2) | ecosystem: Environmental > Aquatic > Freshwater > Ice > Glacier...
CAAGATGAAGGGCGGCTTTAGCAACTTCGACATTTTTGACTACCGGCTGAAGTTTTATTCCCGCTTTCGCAATTTGGCCGGTCGCCTGCCGGCGGACGCGGCCATCCTCTGCTGTGGGGCCCGACAGGGGACCGAGGTTGAGGTGCTGCGGGATCTGGGATTTTCCCGGGCCATGGGGATTGATTTAAATCCAGGCGGCACCAATCCACTCGTGGTCCCCGGGGATATGATGAAGCTGGAGGCCAAGGACAACAGCCTCGACCTCATCTACACGAATTGTGTCGATCACGCCTTTGATCTCGATGCCATGTTGGCGGAACATTCCCGGGCTCTCAAGCCGGGTGGGTTTCTCCTCTACGATATCGGCATCAATATGGTGGACGGCGGTGGACCTTTTGAAGCCATTTCCTGGGAGCGCAGTGAAGAAGCCCTCGCGTGGATGCTCGGGAAGTTTAAGGCTCTGATTCGGGCCGAACGGGAAACCCAAAGGCTGTGAATTCTGGTGAAGGGGAAACATTGACCAGGATCGTGGGCATCGTCCTCGTCCGCAATGAGGACCGCTTTGTCCGCCGGGTGGTAGAGAATATTTCCGGCTTTTGTGATCGGATGATTTTGGCGGACAATGCCTCGACCGACGGGACCGCGCAGATCCTCCAGAAACTGGCCGCCTCCGATCCGGCCCGTTGGGAATATCATCGTTTGGAAAGCCCAGCCAAATCCCATGACCTTCTGGCCGGGTTGGCCGGGACCGACACCTGGGTCTTTGCGGCCGATGGGGATGAAATCTATGATCCGGTCGGCTTGGCGGCATTTCGAAACCGGGTGCTGGCCGGAGAATTTGCGGCGTCGTGGATGGTGGTGGGAAATGTCCTCAATTGTTCCCGCCTCGACGAAGGGGCCGGAAAAGCCGTGGGCTATCTTTCTCCACCAAGCCGGAGCATCACCAAGCTGTATAATTTTGCCGCCATCGACTCTTGGGACGGACCGACCCCGGAGCGTCTCCATGGAGGACGGATCTGCTTCCGACCGGGATATTCAGGCGACCAAAAACGGCTCCTACACAAGGAAACATCGTGGGAAGCGTCCCCGCTGCGGTGTTTGCATGTCTGTTTTCTACCTCGCAGCCATTCGGAGTTTGGATCAGAAACCGAACGGGAAAACATTATGGAAATGCAGCCTAAGTGTCTGCTCACCCGGGCTCGGCAATGGATCGCTCGGTGTTTGGGTCAGGAGGGACAAACGTCTTGGAAACGAGACCGGTATTGCCGGGGACCTTTGACCACGGTGGAAACCGCTGTCTTTTTTAAAGACAGAACGTCGAAGATCGAATGACCAATGACTAATGACTAATGACTAATGACTAATGACTAAATTATGAAGATTTTTGGCAGTCAAACCGTGGCTCGTGTGGCGATCAATCTGGTGCCGAGGCATGGGTCCTGGGGCGGCGCCAACCAATGGACTTCCCAGGTGACGCGGTTTTTGCGGGCGGCCGGTTATCGGGTCCGTCATGATCTTAAAAAGCCCGTCGATGCCATCATTATGACGCACACCGGGCTTTCCAAGGGAGTGTCCTTCGATGCCGGTGATGTGGAGGAGTATTTTCACCGGCAGGGTCGGGTTCCGGTGATTCATCGCATTAATGACAATGACATTCGCAAGGGCACGTCCGAAATGGACGAGTTTCTCGCCGTCTCCGACGAGGTGGCCAGTCATACGGTTTTCGTTTCGGAATGGTTGCGCGACCACCATGTCGCCAAATGGTTTGATCCCAAGAAACCCCACAGCGTGATCGAGCCGGGGGCGGATCCGGCAGCTTTTCATCCGCTGGGGAATCACCCTCCGGGGGCGGGCGAGCCGTTTCGGATTGTGACCCATCATTGGTCGGACAATTGGTCTAAAGGATTTGATATCTACCAGGAAATTGACGAGGCGATCGAATCGAAAGCCGTCGAGGGATTTGAACTTTGGATCATCGGACGCTGGCCGAAGGATTTGATTTGGAAGGCCGCCCATACCCATGCGCCGGCTTCGGGCCGGAAGCTCGCCGCCCTGCTCCGCCAGTGTCATTTGTATGTCAGTGCCTCCCGGTACGAGCCGGGGGCAATGCATCCTGTGGAGGGCCTCCAATGCGGGCTTCCTTTGCTTTATCATCCAGATTCTGGAGGCACGGTCACCATGGGACGTCGTTATGGCGTGGAGTTGGGTGATTCTCTGGTCGAGTCCTTGAATGAGGCCCGAACGCATTATTCCGCCTTGCGTGAGAGTCTGCTCGCGAATCCTCCCTCGGGCGATCTGATGGGGATTGGCTACCGCCGGCTGTTGCAAAGTCTCTTGGCTCAGTCATGAAACGGGTTGGACTGACCGGAGGACGGGGACGCTTGGCGCCACTGATTGCCCGCCATTTGCGAGCGGAAGGGCTTGAAGTGCGCATGTTTTCCCGCTGCGCCGGAGAGGGCTTGGAGGCCCTTGAGGAGTTGGTCCGGCCAGCCTCTTGGGCTCATCTGGATGGCATCGTCCATTGCGGATGGAGTTCGGTCCCGCTGACGGCGGAAAGGGACCCGGGAATCACCGCTCGGGAGGACGTTCCTTTCTTGCAGGAGATGCTCCGCGCTGCGGCTGAAGCAGGTTCGAATCCGCATTGGATCTTTCTTTCGACCGGAGCTGTTTACGGAAACACCGGAGTTGAGCCAGCCACGGAATCCGCCGTCCCGGAACCGCTGGGGGCCTATGCCCGCGGAAAATGGGAAGCGGAGAAAGTCCTCTCTGCCGAGGCGAAGGAATCCGCCGTCCTTCGCATCAGCAACCTTCTGGGTGAGAAGCCGGATCCGGCCCGGCCGCAGGGAATTCTTCCCCGGTTGATCCATGCCGCCAAGACGGGAGAGGAAGTGGCCCTCTGGGGCGACGGTCGTGCCACCAAAGATTATCTCCACTGCCAGGATTTTTTGACGGCTTTGACAACAGTTTTGACGCAACGGCGAGTAGGCATTTTGAACGTCTCCCGGGGAGAGTCCGTCAGCCTTCTCGATCTGGTCGCCCAAGTGGAGACCCTGGCGGGTCACAAACTGCGGATCCGCCATGAACCGCACTTCGACTGGGACGTGGCGTTTTCCCGCATCAGTAGTCAGAAATTGCAGGAACAAACCGGCTGGACTCCGACGTTGAGCGTGCGGGATGCGGTCGAGGAATGTTTTTCGCGCTTCTCGTGAAGAGGGAATTGCCTCACGCCAAGGATGGAAAGGATGCAAAGGGAAGAGGGGGAAATAGGAGGGTCAAAGACATGGCTTTAGCTGACGACCAGCTCGAAGCTCAAGAATTTGTCATGACGCTGTTGCGTGAGGCTCTTTTCGATCACGAATTTTGGATTGCGGATTTGAAAAGCCGTTCCGTTTCCACCGGTATGTTTGGGCTCTTCTTTCCTTCCCATCCTTCCCATCCTTGGCGTGAGGCTTCTTCTTCCATGATTTTCAAAATTCTCTTTTCCTTTGCGCCCTTCCCATCCTTGGCGTGAGGTTCATTCTTCCATGATTCGTGTTTTTCATACTTCTGGCGATGGCAGCGGCTGGGCCATTGATGAGGATCTGCGTCAGATCCGGGAAGGACTGCGCGGGGTGGTGCGGGAGACGTCCCTTGCCGATGCTCAAGTGGTCCATTCGCCATTTTGGATGGCCTTGGCCATGCATCCCGCAGGAGTGTTGGCGGACCGCTTTGTCATCGCCCATGCCGACAACCCGCCTTTTTTCTATCTCAAACAACCTGAGTTTGTCCGCGCCCAAGAGCAAGTGGATCTCTGGGTAGCGCGCTCGCATGAAGCGGAGAAACAATTTCGCGCTCTGGGACTCAAGGTGGTTCACATTCCCTACACAATTGATCCGGGTTTGTTTTTTCCTTTGGTCAAAAACCGGGAAGAAAAGAAGGTGCTCCGGCGTAAATTGGGGCTGCCGGAAGAGGCCTACCTGATTGCGAATTTTCATCGCGATTCCGAGGGCGGCGATCTCCACGCGCCCAAGTTGCAAAAAGCGCCGGAGCTCATGGTGATGACCCTTGAGCGCCTGCGGGACCTGGGGGCCGATTTTCAGGTCCTCCTGGCTGGCCCGCGCCGCCATTGGATTCGAGGTCAATTGGAAGAAAAAGAAATTGCCGCCACTTTTGTCGGCCAGGGAGGAATAGCCGGCGATGACTTTGGAGTTAATATCCTCACCCGTCCGAGGCTGAATGAACTCTACAATGCCGCCGACCTTTATCTGGTTCCGTCGCGTTGGGAAGGCGGGCCGCAATCGGTGATGGAAGCCGCCGCCTGTCGATGCAAAATTCTCAGCACCCCAGTGGGACTGTCCCGGGATATTCTCGAGCCCGAGTGTTTGTTTCGCTCCGCGGCCGAGGGGGCCGAGATCTTGGCCGCAGATATCAGGGAAGGCCGGCTCGCGGGCAGTGTCGAACCGCAATTTCGCGCCTGGGAGACCAACCACTCCGCTCCGGTGATGGCGAAAAAATTAAGAGAGCTCTATGGACACCTTTCCGCCGACCCGGTTTTTGCTGGTCGAACGCTCCGCCGCCGGCGCCGCTTTTTTTCCCACTTAGGTCAGGCCCGGCACACCATGCGGAGGCGGATTTTTCCAGCGAAACCTCCTGCCCGCGTCTCTCTTTGGCATCGCGAAGGAAAATGGGCCGAACTCGACGAAATTATCACCAATTTGCGGGGATGTTTGCAACGGTGTGGAATCACGGTTTCCGAAGATCCGGACCCGGCGGGAGGACAAGTTCTCCGCGGTTGGTCGGAACGGGTCGGCGAGGGATCGAACATCATCCAATTTGTGGTCCCGGGAGGAGAGAAACTCCCAGGGGGGATTCCCGTCGGGGCCACCGTCGTTGTCCCCTCGGTTCAGGATGTGGTCAATTTGCGCCGACAGGGATGTCATCATCCGGTGGTGGTCTTGCCCCTTGTCTTTGAGGGGGATGAAGAGTCCCCGGAGCCACTCGTCGTTGAGTCGGGCGACCACGATGCTTCCCTCCGAATTTGGAAAGCCATTTTGGCCGGACGGCCAGTGCTCTATCCCGCTGAGTCGGCCTATTACGAGCAAGTCTTTCATGCCGGGCTCTCCTACAAAAATGCCGAAGAGCTGGCAGCTGGGCAAAAGCATTTGCTCCGAGACCAGAAAGATTTTCGAACTTTGGCTCGGCCACCGGAACGGAAAGTCGCCGACCGCGCCCTTCGCAGTCTTTTGACAATTCTTTCCTCTCCATGAACGTGCCCTGGCAAATCAAAGATGGGGTGCGTCGCTTTCTTTCCCGGGGAGCCCGGGGTGCTTGTCGCGACCGGTGGCAGGGGGTGGAACGGTTTCCGTCCGCCGAACCGGTGCTGGGATTCGGAGGGGTCTTGGACGGTTCCGGGCTCATTCACGGCGGGGCGGTCAAGTTGCTCTCCCTGCGGTCGGCCTTCGACAGTCACGAGAAGCGATTCAACCTTCTCTATCTGGTCAGCAGCGCCCAACCCGAATTTGCGGAGGAAATTGTTGAGGCCTGTCGCAGCAAAGGCATTCCCCTGATCTGGAATCAAAATGGGGTCGGCTATCCGGGATGGGCCGGCGATGAAGCCGAAAGACACAATGCGCCCATGCGAAGGCTTCGTTCCTGCGCGAAGTTTGTCATCTACCAAAGCGTCTTTTGTCGGGAAGCCGCGGAGAAATTTCTCGGGCCCTGTTCAGTTCCCGGCGAAGTTTTATGGAACCCGGTGGATTTAGAAAAATTCCGTCCCGGGAATCCGCCCCTGACGCCTTTGCGCGTGTTGACTCTTGGCACCCAGAACTATCGCGAACGGGTTTTGGCCCCGATCGCGGCTTTAAAATTTTTGCATCATGCGGGAGTGGATTGCCAATTGACGATTGCCGGCCGGATGCTGTGGTCGGGAGCGGATGAAGAAGTCCGTGCCGCCATTGCCGAGGCCGGGTTGGAGCGGATGGTGACGGTGTGCCCGGCCTTCACTCAAGATGAGGCGGTGGCCCTCTATCAGTCCCACCACATTTTGTTGCACCCGAAGTATCAAGATCCCTGCCCGACGGTGGTGATTGAAGCCTTGGCCTGTGGGTTGCCCGTCATTGGCTCCGCCTCGGGCGGGTTGCCGGAAATGGTCCCCGACGACAGCGGAATGCTTCTGGCCATTCCTCAGGTTTGGGACCGACTGATTACGCCGACAGGCGAGGAACTCGCGGTGGCCATTGAGACCATTCGCCCCCGCCTAGCCGAAATGTCCCGCACGGCCCGCCGGCATGCGGAGGCCCATTTCGGAGCGGAAGGATGGATTGCCCGCCATCGGGAAATCTTTTCCCGCTTCCTCCCGGGCTGAAAGCAAAAACAGAGCAACCCACCAAGGAGAGGCGAAATTTGAATGTTCGATGTTCTGCCTTTTTTCCATGCGTATTGTCACCACTGCTAACGCCGACTATTTTCCCGGCCTCTGCCTCACTATTGCCTCCACTCTGGCCTTCTGGAAGTCACCAGTGGCGCCACGGTTTTTCGTTATGACGACAGATATGCCGGAGCAAAAACAGGACGCTCTCCGGCGCATGGCCCGCAGGGTGAATTCAGATTGTGCGGTGGAATTCTATCAAGTGGGAGTCAAGGATCTGGCGAAGTTTCCGCCCGCCCCGGGCTGGCATCCACTGACGTACGCCCGCATGTTGGTGCCGGATTTGGTCGAGGACGACCGGGTGCTGTACCTCGATAGCGACCTGTTGGTTTTGCGTGATGTGGGAGAATTGTTCGACTGGGAACTGGGAGATTGCATCGCGGCCGCTCCGCAGGCCGGACGTCTGGGAGACGATTGCCCTTGGTGGGAGCTGGACGGTCTTGACCCGGACGCGCCCTATTTTTGCGCTGGCGTGATGGTGATGGATTGTCGAAAATGGAGGGCGGAGAAAGTCTCTGAGCGGGCCTTGGTTTTGATCTTTGAAAACCCGGCCGCCTGCAAGTGCCTCGATCAAACCGCACTCAATTATATTCTCCATCAGCGGGTCGTCGTGCTTAATTCGGCCTGGAGTCGCCTCCATTGGGATTTTGCCCGGCAGCGCGAGGAAGAGACCCACATCCTCCATTTCATCAATTCGGGAAAACCGTGGAAGGCACCGTCGGACGCGGGAACGTATGGAGTCTGGCTGGAGGGGTTTCGGATTCTTTGCGGAAAAGATTTTTCCATTCTGGCGTCCAAGTTTTCCCTCCTCGCGAAGCGCCGTCTGGTGGATCATTTCATCGCCCGAGGGATTCTCCTCGCACTCTCGGTCGGGCGACGCTTGGGGAGAGATCGTCCAGACCAACTGAAATATTGGCAGTGGAAACTCGGATCGACGGGAGCGCCGGCCGACCGAATCGAAGCCAGTCATTGTCAGCAACTGACCAAAAAGATCCGCCAAGCCGCTGCGTCATTGTGAATTCGTCCCCTCCATCCCTGACCGTTTTGATGACGGTGTTTAACGCGGGCCGATTTTTGGATCCGGCCATTCGCAGTATTGTTGGGCAGTCGTTTCGCAATTGGGAGTTTCTGATTGTTGACGATGCTTCGACCGATGGATCCATTGAGGTGGTGGAGGGCTGGGCTCTCCGCGACGACCGGATTCGGGTGGTGCGCAATGAAGTCAACAAAGGTCAAACGCCCTGCTTGAATCAGGGCTTGCAAATGGCTCGCGGGGCTTGGATTGCCCGGCAAGATGCGGACGATCTTTCCCATCCGACCCGGCTCTCCGAGCAATTTCAGTTTGTGACCATGCACCCCGAGGTGGCTTTGTTGGGAACCTGCGGTCGAATCATTGACGACCAGGATCGTTTGGTCGGGCTGCTCGATGACCCGCTCTCCGCGGCCGCAGCGGATTGGACCGCTCCTTTTCTTAATCCTTTTACCCACACTGCGGTGTTCTTTCGTGCCGCCATCGTTCGTGATGAACTTGGCGGATACGATGAAAACTTCCGCATTGCGCAAGATTACGATCTCTGGACACGAGTGATGGCCCGCCATCCGGTCGCCAATCATCCTTTGCGGTTGATCTGTTATCGCCACCTTGAGGGTTCGCTCTCCAAGGCCGGGCGCCAAGACGCTTTTACCGAGGCGGATCGGGTGTCGTTGCGGGAGGGCGAACGGATTTTTGGCCGGACGCTCAATGAAAACGAACGCGCGTTACTGACCGCATTTCGGGAGGGACTTGGTCCGGAAAATCAGGCCGCGTTCTGGCGTTTTTATCAAGGGGAGCGGAAGAAATTTGAGGCCGCCCGGGAGTGTGATTTGTCCCGCACCGTCGCCTTGCACCATCTGAAAGCTGCGGGAGCCTTGCTGGGGCGGTCCCGGCGAGCGGCTTGCACCGAAATCTGGCAAGCCTTCCGGGGGGATTGGCGCGCCACGGTGGGGTGGTTGTTGGCCCGGTATGGTCGGTCCTGACTTTTAGTGTCGAAAGGTGCGGTCGCGCCAAAAGCGGCCTCGTTGAAAGAAAAAAAAGGTTCCCCGCGAGCGCTCGCTTCGATTTTTCCAGGTGGCGGCGCGGGCGGGAAGGTCACGGGAGAGAAGAGTCTTCCAGCGTTCGAGGGTGGCGGCGGGAGAAAATTCTTTGCCGGCGCAGTGACCGGCCGTGACCAGTCGCTGCCGCAGGGCGGGATTGTCTCGAAGTCTGCGGATTTGGTCGAAGAGGGATTCCGGGCTGGCGGCCTGAAGAAAATTCTCTCCGGGGCGACCGTCACCGACATAAGCAGAGTCTAGTCCTCCGATGAAGGGCACTCCAGCGAGCCAGGCGTTGTAGAGTTTGGTCCCGGGTTTGTGCAGATACGAGGAGCGTCCAAACCCTCGTACCGCCATGATGGCATCGGCCTCTCGGTAGTCATGCCATTGGTCAGCGGAGCGCAAAACGAGGCGGACGCCGAGATCCTCCAAGCGCTTTCGCCAGTGGGGGTTTTGCAATTCCGGAGCGAGATTTTTTTCATTGCCGTAAAAACAAATGTTTTCAAATTGGGTTCCCCGAGCCGGGTCGCGAGGAAGAAGATTGGGCTGCGGCCAAAGCGGCATATAAATCGCACGGGAATGACGCAAGCGCTGGGCGTGAAGGGGGTTTTGCAAAATTTGCACCTGGGCGCCGGGATGGGGGAGGGAATCTGCCACGATGCCGGCAAAAAAGACGTCCTTCGGTGGGCGGAAAGCCTCGGGGAAAAAACCGGTCAGTGTGACCAGCACGCCGGAAGTGGGAAGCTCGGAGGAGAGTTGAACCTCGACTCCCGCGCGGTGCAGAGCGGCCCAGGTTTGATAGATCCAACACTGGGCGCAGGCAATTTTTCCGGACTGTTCCAAGGTTGAAATTTCCCCTGCCTGCCAGGCCTCTTGCCGGGCAGTTTCCGGCCAGTATTTTTCCGGGAGATAAAAATGAACGTTCATCTTTGGTGAAAATCGATAGTCAAAGGCATTCATAACCCCATCATCCCTATCAACAATTGAATTCCTCCGAGACATCCGTAGTGACAGAAATCTTTCAAGATTGGGAGGCCAATCGCGGGAATTGGAAAAGTAGTGGCGTCTTGGTTTTGTACCGACTGGCCCAACTGATCCAACGCCAGGAGCCTCCGATCCGTTGGTTGGGATGTCCGCTGGTGGCCGCCTATGTGGTCTTGGTCGAATGGGGGCTCGGGATCGAGCTGAACTTGAAGTCTCGGATTGGTCCCGGGCTGCGTCTTTATCACGGGGTGGGACTCGTCATGCACGAGGCGGTGGTGATGGGAAAAAATTGCACCCTGCGCCATGGAACCACTTTGGGGATACGAAAAGGCCCCGATGATTGCCCGGTCCTCGGAGATCATGTCGATGTGGGCTGCCAGTCGGTGATCATGGGACGGATCCGGATTGGAGATGGGGCGGTCATTGGAGCCGGTTCGGTGGTTCTCCAAGATGTCGAAGCGGGCGATGTCGTGGCCGGAAATCCGGCTCGCTCGATCCGAGGCAATAATTAGCCACGGATGAACACGGATAAAACACGGATGGGGAAGCTGCACAATGAGGGGACAACTTCACGAATCATTGGCTCGGCTTTTGAAGTGCATAACCTACTCGGGTATGGGCTTTTGGAAAAAGTTTATCAGCGTGCCCTGCAAGTGGAACTGATCAAGCGGGGGAGCCGAGCGGAGATGAAAACGATCATTAAGGTGAGTTATAAAGGTATTGTCGTCGGCGAATATTATGCCGACTTGTTCGTTGATGATTTTATGATCCGGGTTTCATCCGTGGCAGGAAAATTTGGTGAATGAAATTTCTTTTTCTATCCGGTCATGCCCATTTGGCGCTGGACCCCTTTTCGCAGCGGGCCTCCGGCGGGGCGGAGTTGCAGGTGGCTCTATTGGCGCGCGAACTGCGTGCCCGAGGGCATGAAGTCGTTTTGTTGGGCGCGGACACCGGTCAAAAAGACGGCGTCGTCTGGGAGGGAATTACGGTTCGGGTCGGAAAGCGTTATGATACCGGAAAACTGGCGGATAGTCTGGCGGCTTTGCCCAAGATTATTCGGGTCCTGCGGGAAGAACGGCCGGATATTGTGGTCGTCTATGGCTGGACGGTCTGGCTGACGATTCTTGGTTTTTTGCGGAAAATTTGCCCCTTTCGACTCATTTTTTTCTGTGCCCTTGATGCGGAAATTGATGGTGGATTTCGCCGGGACCATCCGGTCCGGGGGTGGCTTTTTGATCGAGGGATGCGGGCGGCCGATGTCCGGATGGGGATCACGGCAATGCAGGCGGCCAAGTTTCAGGAACAAGGAATGTCCTGCGGTGTAACCCGGCTTTTGCTTCAAGATGTGAAACCGTCCGCCGAGGGGGGGAAATCGATTGATTTGCTTTGGGTGGCTCGCTGTCATCCGGTGAAGCGTCCCCAGCTCTTTCTCGACCTGGCTGAGCGTCTGCCCCAGGCCCGTTGCCGGATGATTTGTTCCTCGCAGGACGAGGAGCTTTTTCGTGACGTGCATCGACGGGCAGAGGAACTGCCCAATGTGGAATTTTTTGATGCGGTCCCCTATCGGGAGATTCAGAGTCATTTCGATGCAGCGGAAATTTTCGTTAATACCTCGGATCGCGAGGGTGTGCCCAATACGTTTATTCATTCCGGGCTTGGTCGGGCGGCCATTTTGTCGCTGGCGGTGGACCCGGACGGGATGTTCGCAAAATTCGCTGCCGGGTTTTGTGCGGGGGGAGATTTTGAGGCTCTGGCGGCACGGATCACTCATTGGCGGGAACATCCCGAAGAGCTCCGCCAAGCGCAAAATGAAGCGGCCCGCTTCGTGCGCGAATGGCATAACAACGCCGTCAATGTGGAGGCCTTCCTTTCGTGCGTGAAGCCATGATTCGCGTTCTTCACGTCATCGACCACCTTGATCTGGGAGGGGCCCAGACTGCGCTTCTCGATATGTTGCGCTGCCGGGACCGGGAAGTCTTCGCGGTGGAGGTGGCGGTCATGCATGGGCGGGGGCATTTCGCCACTGCCTTAGAGGAAATGGAGGTTCCGGTTCGGGAATTGTCCGCCGCCAAATGGCCGCCAGCCTATGTGCCGGTTTTTTTGGCTTTGCTGAAAACTGGAAACTTTGATGTTTTGCATTTTCACCTTCAGGGGGCGAATTGGATCGCCAAGCCTCTGGCAGCTCTGGCCGGCTATCCCATCAGGATTGCCCATGACCATGCCAGTGGCGATTTGCGTTTTCGGGGGGTGGCTTCCCTTGGGCCCGATGCCCTCGCGCATCGGTTTTCAACCCGGGTGATTGCGGTTTCGGAGGGCGTTCGGGATTTTCTCCGGCAATGGGAGGCGGTCTCAGACGACGCGCTGGAGGTGGTCCCTAACGGGATCAATATGGCGGATTTTCGACCCGGCACTGCTGGAGAAAAACGTGCCGCCCGGGAACGAATGGGGGTTCCGGCGGACGCCTTCCTGGTGGGAGGGATGGGGCGATTAGCCGCCGAGAAAAACTTTGTTGTTCTGGCCGAACTGGCTCGCCGTCAGCCTGAAATGCATTTTGTTATTGCCGGAGAGGGCCCGGAACGGCGCGGAATCGAAGCGGCCCTCGCCGAGAAGGGAGTGACCGACCGGGTGCGGTTGTTGGGGAGCGTGAGTGATCGTCCGGCGTTTTATCAGGCCTTGGATGTCTTTTTGTTGCCCTCGCTGTACGAAGGTCTGCCCATGGTGCTCCTGGAGGCGATGGCTGCGCGGGTGCCGGTTTTGGCCTCGCGCTTGGAAGGGATTGCCGGAGCCCTGCGGGAGAACGAAGAAGGCCTGCTGGCTCAAGCGGGTGACGTGGAGGATTTTTCCCGGAAGTTGGCTTGGCTTAAGGACCGTCCCGAACTTCGCGCCTCGCTCGTCGTTGCCGCCGAAAAAAAGGTGCGGTCCTCGTTTTCAGCCGCCGAAACGATCCGGCAAGTCGAGGCAATCTATCGCCGGGAGCTTGCGAAAGTTTCCGAGGCCGGGTAAGAAAAACGATCCGCGCGATGACCAACACTCTTCAAATCTTTCTGGCTCTCGCTGTAGCGATGTTTGCCACCAGTTGCGAGACGACCCAGAATTTTTCTCCAGAGAACGCTCCCGATTACCTGGTGATCCGCGACTACGCGCCCTTTTATCGCACCGGCCCCATGCAGGCGAGAGGCCCGGATGCGTCCCTGCCGACGCAAACGCGGGTGAAGGTCCTGCGTTTGGAGATGGGATATAGTTTGGTCCAACTGGAGGATCTCCGCGCCGGGTATGTGGCCAATGAAAACATTGCCCTGGCTCCTCCGCGGCGACCATCCGAAGTAGAACCGGAACCTTCCCGGCGAAGTCGGCGGTCGAGCTCAAATAGCGAGCGCTTTCGAGGCGAGCAACTCAATGACATTCCTCTACCGGATCCGGTGGCTCCGCCGGATTTGAACATTGCCCCCGAGGACATGCTCGCGCCTCCTCCGAGCCCGCAGGCGACCCCGGAAAAACCGAAGTTTCGGTTCTGATCCGGGACCGAGTTGGTCCCGCCATCCCACGACTCCTTTTGCGGAACTGGGGTCAGGGTGCAAAAAACAAAAATTGACAGCGAAGACGCTTGTTGAATAGAAAGAGGAATGGCAAGGAGCATCCGAATTGAGTTTGAGGGAGCGTATTACCATGTGATGGCGAGAGGGAACCGGTGTCAGGCCATCTACTTGGACGATGACGATAGGCGATATTTTTTGGGGACGTTGGGAGAGGTCTGTGATAGGACGGGATGGCGGGTGCACGCATGGGTGCTGATGGGGAATCACTACCATCTCTTTTTGGAGACACCGGAGGCGAATCTGGTGGCGGGGATGGGTTGGCTGCAGAACACGTACACGCGGAGATTCAATACTCGGAATCGAGAATGGGGCCGACTCTTCGGAGACCGCTACAAGGCGATTTTGGTTGAGGGTGAACAGCCGCAATATTACGAAACTCTTTTGGATTACATCCATTTGAATCCGGTAAGGGCGGGAATATTGAACGCGAAGGCGGGCCAAAGTGTTTTGGATTATCGGTGGAGCAGTTTGGCCGGAGGCTATGCGTTGGCACCTGGAAAGCGGGCCAAGTGGCTAGCTTGCGAGGAAGGGATGAAAGTGATGGAGATTCCAGATACCGTGTCGGGCCGCCGAAAGTTGGTGGAGAGGTTGGATCGGCAGGCGATAGAGGAGAGTGAAATTGAACGATGTGGGGTTCCTCTTCTGCCGGAAGATATGGATGCGAGATGTAGCCACTTGAGAAGAGGTTGGTATTGGGGGACACAGGCATTTTCGGAGAAGATGCTGAAAATCGGGAATAAAGTGCTCAGGAAGCAACGCTCGCGGGGCTATCGTTCAGCACGAGAGCGAAAAGCACACAATCTGAACGAGGCGGAAAAAATTCTTCGGGATTGTTTGGAGAAAATGAATCTCGGTGAGCGGGATCTCGAAAAGATGAAGAGTTCTGATCAACGGAAGCTGTTGTTGGCGGCGGAATTGCGGAAGCGAACGGTCGTTTCCAATGGCTGGCTGGCCGAACGTCTGCAATTGAAGAGTGCCGCGAATGTGAGCCAGAGGTTGCGGACTCTGGATTTGAAAGTCAGTCAGTGAGACGCGGAAGGAATGTTGATTTCCGGTTAAAATATTTGATTTTTGCACCCTGACCCCTACTGCATTTTTCTAGAGGAAAACAAAAACGACGCCGCTCTTGCGAACGGCGTCGTTGTTGGTGTTACCAGAAAGGTATCCTGCGCTTACTTTGTCGGCACGGTGGCGATGGTCTGAAGAATTCGGCTCGTGATCTTGTAGGGATCTCCTTGCGAATTCGGGCGACGATCTTCCAGGTAGCCTTTATGACCGTTGTTGACGAAGGCATGTGGGATCCGAATCGAGGCGCCGCGATTGGCGAGGCCGTAGTTGAATTTGTCGATCGACTGGGTCTCGTGCAGGCCGGTCAGACGCAGGTGGTTGTCTGGACCATAAACGGCGATGTGTTCGTTTTTGAATTTGTCGAAGGCTGCCATGAGCTTCTCGAAATATTCTTTGCCGCCCACTTCGCGCATGTGCTCGGTTGAGAAATTGCTGTGCATGCCGGATCCATTCCAGTCACCGGCACCGAGTGGTTTGCAATGCCAGTTCACGTCCACTCCATATTCCTCACAGAGGCGAAGAAGCAGGTAGCGGGCGACCCAGATTTGATCTGCAGCGGTCCGGGAGCCCTTGCCAAAAATTTGGAATTCCCATTGGCCTTTGGCCACCTCGGCATTGACGCCTTCGTGGTTGATGCCGGCATCGAGACAGATGTCGATGTGGGTATCGACGATCTCGCGGGCAATCTCGCCAACGTTCTCATAACCGACTCCGGTGTAATATTTGCCTTGAGGCTCGGGGAAACCACCACCTTCGGGAAAGCCGAGTGGCACGCCGCCTTGGTAAAGAAAATACTCCTGCTCAAATCCGAACCAGGCTCCGGAATCGTCGATGATGGTGGCGCGGGCATTGGTGGGATGCGGTTCCCCGCTGGGCAACATGACTTCGCACATGACGAGCGCGCCGTTGCGGCGGGTGGAATCGGGATAAAGTGCAACCGGCTTCAGGATGCAGTCGGAGTTGGAGCCTTCGGCCTGGCGGGTCGAACTGCCGTCGAATCCCCAAGCCGGAATGTCTTCCAATTTCGGGAAGCCGCTGAAGTCCTTGATGAGAGTTTTGCTCCGCAGGTTCGCAACGGGCTCATAGCCGTCCAACCATAGGTATTCTAATTTGTATTTGGCCATGATGTGAGGTGTCGATTTTTGCACAATCAGCGCCGGCTCTGATCGTTAAGTGTTGATTTTTATGCTTATTTTTGCCCCGTCCGGTCTTCACTGATCTAACAAGCAGGTTCGATGCCATGTACGCTGAGGAATGAAAATTTTCCAAGAAAATCCGGATTTTTTCGCCAACGTGATGGTTCTGGGCTTGTCTGCCACTGGGATTCGGGCCATCTCTGAGGGCATGCGGGACGTTAAGGATACTTTGAGAGCCCGAGTGCGCATCGGCTACGACGGACGGGTGCAGAAAACCTTTCGTGGCCCCAAGGCGGAAGAGCGTTTTGCCAACGAGGTACGGGTGTTGCGGTTTCTTGCAAAACAGGGTTGCGAGTTCACGCCGAGGCTCTTGGAGGAAGATGCGGAGAAACTCATGATCGTGACCTCCAACTGCGGCCAGCGGGTGGATCATTTGGATGACGCACGGATGAAGGAAATTTATGCCGAGTTGGAAGAATTTGGCGTTCGTCATGACGACCCGGAGATGCGCAATGTCACCTACCGCCAGACCGACGGACGCTTTTGTTTGATCGATTTTGAGTTCGCCACCATTCTGCCCGGATTCCAGAACCCCGACGATGGAACCCTTTAAAAAAATTCCTCTCACCCTCCGGTGGAGCGGATTGACCAACTGCGGACGGGTTCGTAAAAATAACGAAGATGCTTTCCTTTGTCTGCGCTTTGATGCCCGGGAGGTGCAGTATTTGGGGCGATATGGGGAGGCGTCCACCGCCCCGGCCGATCTCCTCTTTGCCGTTTGCGATGGCCTAGGGGGGGCGCGGGCAGGGGAGTTCGCCAGCCGGACGGCAGTGGACAAGATCACCCGTCTTCTGCCGAAATCTTTTAAGCAGTCCGCCCAAGGCCTGCGGGTGGGTGTCGGAGATGTTTTGACGGAGTTGTTTGACGAAATCCACCGGGTCTTGACCGATCTGGCAGCGGGCGATCCGGATTGTGCGGGAATGGGGACGACCCTGAGTTTGGGCTGGTTCACGCCTGGGCGGATGGTCTTCGCCCATATCGGCGACAGCCGAATTTACTACCTGCCGGCATCGGGCGGGATGAAGCAATTGACCCAGGATGACACTCATGTCGGATGGCTTTTTCGCAACGGGAAGATCAATGAACGCGAAGCCCGATCCCATCCTGGACGGGTCTCATTGCAAAAAGCGCTTGGAGCCGGCTATCAATTCGTCGATCCCCAGATTGGGATGGTGGCCGTCGAACCCGGAGATGCCTTTTTCTTTTGTACCGATGGGGTCGTGGATGGACTCTTCGATTCCCAGATTGAGGATTTGATCCGGTCTCCGGATCCAGGGGCTCCCGATGCGGCCGAGCGGATCGTCCAGGCGGCATTGGCCCAATCGGGTCGCGACAATACGACTGTGATCGTCGTCGAGGCAGTGCGGCACGGCTTCGCCGCGAGTGACGAGTGACGAGTGACGAGTGACGAGTGAGGACGACAGACCCTTGCGGCCGGGAACTTCCCACTTCTGTAATCGAAGCGGCGATCCGACTTTCGAATGGACCCGAGATGTGAGATAGTTTTCGCAATGAGGTCCCTGTCGCGCATTTTGTTTCTCTTCGTCATCGGGATGGCGCAGGCTGCGGCCTTTGACTGGGAAGTGCAGCGTTTCAGTGGGCGGGACTATGTCAGCGTGGAAAAACTTGCCGAGTTTTACAACCTGCCCCGGGGAACGTCTCCGGCAAACAAGAGTCTTTCGCTGGCGCGGGAGCGTCGCAGCTTGCTCCTCATTTTGGGGAGCCGGGAGGCGGAGATCAATGGTGTCAAATACGTCATGTCCTTCCCGGTGGTGGAAGAAAAAGGCCAATATTGGGTCTCTCGGATGGATTTGGGGAAAACCATCGAGCCGGCTTTTCGTCCTGAGCGGGTGCCGGGGATCAAGCCCTTCACAACCGTGATTTTGGATCCGGGGCACGGAGGACGAGACAAGGGGGCGACCGGTCCCTACGAACTCGAAAAAAACTTTGCCCTCGACGTGGCTCGGCGGGTTCGGGATGACCTCCAAAATGCGGGCATGAAGGTGCTGATGACCCGGAACACCGACGACTTTATCGAACTCCAGGATCGAGCGGCACTGACCAGGGGACGAAGTGATGCCATCTTTGTCAGCCTGCATTTTAATGCCTCTCCCAATCGCGAAGCTAATGGGTTGGAGATTTTTTCGGTCACGCCCCGCGGGTCACCGTCCACCGAGTACGACGAACTGCTGGTTCGCGACATGGTGGGGGAATATGGGAATGTCAATGAGGTGCCGAGTTTCATCCTCGCACATTCCATTTATCAGGCCCTTCAGGGCTCAGGGCTGAAGATGGCCGACCGGGGGGTGAAACGGGCGCGCTTCGCGGTGCTCCGGTTGACGCGCGTCCCGGCGGTTCTTGTGGAAGGCGGATTTCTTTCCCATCCCGAAGATGCCAAACGCGTGGCGAGCAAAGACTGGCGCAATACCTATGCCCGCGCCATCGCCAATGGGATTCTCGAATTTCAAAAACTGGCGGCCTTTAAAAAACCGCCCCGTCTTGCGGCGGACTATCGGAATTCCCAGTCCGGACGTCCCTCCACCGTTGCCGCACTGCCAAGTCCCTCGCCCCCGGCTCCGGGGATGACCCTTCGCGAGTGGTCGGAGGCGGCGGAGTGATGGGGAGATGGGGAGATGGGGAGATGGGGAGATGGGGAGATGGGGAGATGGGGAGATGGAGCTAAAACGGTTCGGGCGCAGCCCGAACGGCCAGGCTTTCAAACGAGGAGACTGGGAGATTGCACTCTTTTGAGCGAAACAGAGTTGCGCTCTTCGCCTGTGACCCTGAAGGTTGTGTCCTTCAATGGAAAATTTTGTCTCACACCCGCTGTTGCCTGATCGCTTGAAAACCATTTGGGAGGACCCGAACGGTCCCGGACAGGAAGAACGCTATGCCCGCCAACTGGATGAGACGGCCGAATACGCCAAAGTCTGGTCTGACGCTCTCCGTCTTTCGGATGAGGCGGATTTAACTCAAAGTCTCTGTCGGGAATTGGGTCAGTTGACCGGCTGCGAGGACTTGGCAAAAGTCCAGAAACGCTGTCGCGGCGCCATGAAGGAGATGAAAGCCGATTGGGAGAAAACCGTGCAGGACGGTGACGAGGATTCGGTCGTCACCTATTACGATCAAAGTACGGCCTACGCTTATGAGCTCATGTGGTGGCATACCTTGGAGGAAGACGATTCTCCCCTGGCCTATGTTTGCGCGCTTCACCTGGCGTTGAAACACGGATGTCGGAACTCATTGGATTTTGGAGCCGGGGTGGGTTCCGGAGCCCTTTTGTTCCACCATTATGGCGCCAATGTCGCCTTGGCGGACATCAGTTCCACCTTGCTCGATTTTGCGGAACGGCGTCTCAAGGCGCGTCAGGTCCCCGCAACATACATCGATCTCAAATCGACGCCGCTTCCCGAGGCGGGCTATGATTTCATTACGGCCATGGATGTCTTTGAGCACATTGCCGAACCGGAAGAAACCGTGACGACATTGGCTGCGGCCCTCCAGCCCGGGGGGATTCTCTTCGGTCGCTTCAGCGCGGATGTGGATCCGGATCGGCCCTCTCACATTGCCCGGGACTTTGCCCCCACTTTTCGTCGCCTGAAAGACCTCGGATTTACCGAATGTTGGAGCGACCAATGGCTCTGGGGGCACCAGGCGTTTCAAAAATCCTAAAACGTTGAAAGGGGGGATGGGCACCTTAATTTGGGAGCAAACCTGGAGGAAAGGGGTAGAAAGTTTTTCGCGGAGCCACGGACAAAACGGAAAACGCGGCCCTCTCAGTGATTGCAAGCCTGGCCGTTGCTGCCCATTCGTTGCCGCTGCACGGGTTCTGTCTGGCAATTTTTTGTCAGTACGTCCCCGGGCATTTTTAAGTCAAAAATATCGATGGGCTTCCCGGTCAAATCGTGCAATGGTTTTCTTTCGCCTACCCATCGATTCATGAAACGTCTCCTCATTGGCTCCGGCTTCGCGCTGTTTTGCCTCGCCGCCTGCCAAACCGCTCACACCCAAGGCGAACCTGTCATCGTGGTCGTCCCTCCGGATGAAATGTCACGAGCGCCATCGCTGGGTCCTGCCACTACCATGTCATCCACCGGAGCGACCAACTCCGTGCCGGCTTCGACTCCGGTCGCACCGGAACCCTCGCCGACCTATGCCAATGTGCAACCGTCCCGCCCGGCGGCGTCGGTCAAGCATTCCTACAATTCCTGCAAGGTCTCGGGGCCGTATATCGCCATGACCTTCGACGACGGACCGAGCCCGAAATTGACGCCCAAGCTCCTCGACATGCTCAAGGCCCGCGGCATCAAAGCCACTTTCTTTGTCGTCGGAACCAACGCGGCGGAATATCCTCAAATCATCAAGCGGATGGTGGACGAGGGGCATGAGGTGGGAAACCACAGTTGGAGCCATCCGGCATTGAATAAGCTGGGCGCGACCAGCCTGCGGAAAGAATTGGACAACACCACCGCCGCGGTGGTGAAGGCGGGTGCTCCCCGTCCCGTCGTCATGCGCCCTCCCTACGGAGCCACCAGCGCCCGCTTGAACAAACTTTTCGACGAGGAATACGGGATGAAGTCCATCCTTTGGTCCGTGGATCCGCTCGATTGGAAATACCGAAATTCCACCAAGGTCTATAATGCCATCGTGCAAAAAGCCCATCCCGGCGCGATCATTCTCGCCCACGATATCCATGCTTCCACCGTCCAAGCTATGCCTGAGGTTTTCGATACCCTCCTGGCCAAGGGGTACAAATTTGTCACCGTCTCTGAACTCATCGCCATGGATAGCCAGGCGGCCGCTGCGCCCGCCTTGGTGAAAAAAGAAGCCCCCGCGCCGTCTCCGGCAGAAGCGGGTGTCGAATCGGCCGTTGAGGTCGAACCTCCTGCCGCCTCGCGGCAAAATTAAGAACACCCGAGGGCACGTGTGGTCCCCGGGTTTAGGCCTGATGGTTTCCGGCATTTTCGAGCAGGAGAAGCAATTCGCGGAGGGCGGGGGAGACCCGGGCGGAACGTCGCGCGATCGCCCCAAGGAGACGAAACATGTCCTTTTCTTCAAAGCGGACCGCAACCAAAGATCCGCACTCGATCTCATGACGCACTGTTGTTTCAGGAACGATGGAAACCGCATCCTCGGCTTCGACTGCTCGTTTCACGGTTTCAATATTCTCAAATTCCCGAATCAAATTCACCTTCACTCCGGCGTGGCGCAGCTTCCGGTCAATCTCGCGGCGGGTGGGAAGGTCGGGCGCGAAGGCGATGAAATTCTGGCCCTTCAGGAGCGGCAACGTTAACCGGGGCGCTTTGGCCAGGCGGTGACGCGGGGGACAAATGAGCACCAGGCGATCGGTCCAGAAAGGAATCACCTTCAGGCCGCGGCGGGGAGAGGGACAAGCGACCAACCCGAGGTCGGCCCGTCCTTCCAACACGCGACCGTAGATTTCTGAAGAGCGCCGGTATTCGACCCGGACCTCCACCTCGGGGAAACGCTTTCGGTACAACTTTAACCAGGGCGGAAGTTCGTGCAGCCCGATGCTGAAGACCGTCGCCAAACGCAATTCGCCTGCGACCAGATTTTGCAATTTGTGAATCCGGGCATCCAATCCCTCCAGCGTGTTGAGGATCTCCCGACTGGCTTCGAGGAAGACCCGTCCCTCCGGGGTGAGGGAAAAATTCTTCCGGCCGCGCTCGACGAATTTCACTTCGTAACGCTGCTCCAAGGCCCGTATTTGCTGGCTTACCGCGCTTTGGGTGATACCGTTAATCTCCGCAGCCCGCGAAAAACTCGCGGTCTCGGCAAGGTCCGAAAATACCTTGAAGGATTGAATTTGCATTCGAAAATCAGGCCATAAGATAAACTAATGTCAAAACTGCGTAAATAAGAGATTTCCTCATGACTACAATTTCCTCTCGTCTCCTCGGCCTGGGCGAACGCATCGCCAACGCCGCCGCCAAGTCGGGTCGTGATCCGGCCGAGGTTGACCTCGTGGCCGTTTCGAAGACCCATCCGGCCGAGGCGGTTTGCGAGGCGATGGAAGCGGGGCAGCGGATTTTTGGCGAGAATCGGGTTCAGGAATTTCTCGCCAAAGTCCCTCTTGTGCCTGCATCTGCCGAATGGCACTTCATTGGTCACCTCCAGAAAAACAAGATCCGCAAGATTCTTCCGATGGCGGCGATGATTCATGGTGTCGATTCCCTGGAATTGGCTCAAGGGATCGATCGGATTGCCGGGGAATTGGGACTTCGTCCCCGCGTCCTCCTGGAAGTGAATCTGGGCGGCGAAGACTCGAAATTCGGGTTCCAGGCGGCCGCTCTGCACTCCCAGATCGCCTCCATTTTGGCACTTCCCCACCTCCAAGTGGAGGGATTGATGACCGTGCCGCCTCCGACTCCGGATCCGGAATTGGTTCGCCCGTATTTCGCCCACCTGCGGGAACTCCGCGACACTCTCGCCGTCGAGTTGGCCACCACGTTGCCCGTGCTTTCCATGGGAATGAGCGGCGACTTTGAGGTCGCCATCGAGGAGGGAGCCACCCTCGTCCGGGTGGGAACCGCACTTTTTGGCGGGCGCGGTTGACGCGCGCTTCGCCGCGAGAGCGGCTCAAACCTCTGACGAAACGGACCGGCGGCAACAGCCTTGGAGCCATCGTGGCGACAATCAATTCCATCCTGCGAGGTTGGTATTCGAGAGCTTGTTCGCCAGCGCGAATCGTTTTAACCTCCAAGTTGGTATCGTTCAGCCATGAAATCGTTTTATCTACAAGGTCGCTGGGAGGAATCCAAATTCACCCATTCCGTCGTTAATCCTTGGAATGGAGAAGTGATTGATGAGGTTTGTCTGGCGGGGGCCGACGTGGTGGAACGCGCGGTGGTTTCCTCCCATGCCGCCTTCGCGCAGACCCGAAAAGAACCGGCCTGGCGTCGGGCAGAGATGCTCAATGACATTGCCAGCCGGATCGAGGCGCGGCGGTTGGAATTTGTGCAGACGATCGTCGCCGAAGCGGGCAAGCCGGTGGTCCTGGCGGAAGGAGAAGTGGACCGGGCGGCAGTAACATTTCGGATGGCGGGCCAACAGGCGCTGGAAAATGACGATCATGGCGTGTCCATGGATGCGAGCCCGCAGGGCGTTGGCCACCTGGGCTGGGTGAGACGGTTTCCTCTCGGGGTTATTCTCGGAATTACGCCGTTTAATTTTCCCCTCAATTTGGTGGCCCATAAAGTGGCGCCTTGTTTGGCCACCGGGAATACCATGGTCCTGAAGCCGGCTTTAAAAACGCCTTTGACGGCCCTGCTGCTGGCGGAGGTCCTCCATCAAGCTGGGGTCACGCCCGGGCAAATCAACGTGGTGCCTTTTGGCCATGAACATATCCCGCCGTTGTTGAAGGATGAGCGGATCAAGATGCTCAGTTTCACCGGCAGCGCCGCGGTGGGATGGAAATTGAAATCCGAGGCGATGCGGATGAAAGTCGCCTTGGAACTGGGGGGCAACGCCGCCGTGGTGGTGGAACCGGATGCGGATTGGAAAGCGGCGGTGCCGATGATTGCGTCCGGGGCATTTGGCTTCGCCGGGCAGTCCTGCATCAGCGTGCAGCGAATTTTGATTCACTCCTCCATCTTCGAGGATTTCCAGGCCGCCTTTGTCGAGCACGTTCGGGATAAGATTCCGGTGGGGGATCCGTCCAACCGAGAAACGATGGTGGGCCCGATGATTGATCCCGCTGCCCGGGACAAGGTCATCCAATGGGTCGAAGACGCCAAAGCGGGGGGAGCCCGCGAACTGATACCGGTTCGGAAAGAGGGACGGAGTGTGCTCGGGCCGGTGGTGCTTGAAAACGTCCAGCCGACCGATGCGGTGACTGAGGAAGAGGCCTTTGCTCCCCTCGCGGTTTTGACGCCGTATAACGATTTTTCCGAAGCGTTGGCCAGGGTCAATGCCTCCAAGTTTGGCTTGCAGGCCGGGATCTTTACTTCCGATTTAAACAAAGCCTTCCGGGCTTACGAGGAATTGGACGTCGGAGGCGTCTTGATTAATCAAGTGCCGACTTTCCGGGTCGAAAACATGCCCTATGGCGGGATCAAGGAAAGCGGATTCGGACGGGAGGGGCTTTCCTACGCCATCGAAGAAATGACCGAACCGCGGAGTCTGATTATTCGGCGCGGTTGAGACAACGCTGGCGAGGTATAAAGAATCTTGGGTTCAGGTCGAAAAGAAAATCTCTTTGGGGAAGAGGGGTCAGGCATGGTTTATTGACTTTTCGATCTTACTTTGCCACTCACGCCACTCCTTCTGACCTTTCATTTCCTGTCGTGTCCGGCGTATAATTCGACAGCAACTCGATCGATCCCCATCACCAACTTTTCACTAATCCGATTTAGTGTCATCGTCGTTTCTCTTTGAACCATCTCCGCCAGAATTCCTTTGCGCCAATCGCTCTTGGCCGCCGTCTTCAGGTCTTTCGCCGAAATTCCAAAAACTTCCAATCCGGCTCGAATCAGATCGCGGCCTCTCTTCTCTCCATGATCTTTAAGCAAGAACAATGTCAATAAACCATGCCTGACCCCTCTGGCCCCTCTTATTGACGGGGACGGCCCCGTTATTTCACAACGATATTGATCAATTTTCCGCGGACGACGATGACCTTAACGACGAATTTTCCCTCGGTGGCTTCCTTGATTTTGGGTGCGGCGAGGGCCGCAGCTTCCACGGAGGCGTCTGCAAGGGTGGCGCTGACGGTGAGACGGTCGCGGACCTTGCCATTGACTTGGACGGCGTATTCAATCTCGTCGATGACGAGGTATTTTTCGTCATAGGTCGGCCAGGGTTGCGTCGATGCGCGACCTTCGAATTTGGGAAATTTCTCGCCCAGACGGGTCCAAAGTTCCTCCGCGATATGCGGTGCCAGTGGCGAGAGCATCGGAAGAAGAACTTGCAGCGCCGCCACCGGACGTGGGGTCGCTTTGACGAATTCGTTCGTGAAAACCATCAATTGAGAAAGCGCGGTATTGAAGGCGAGGTCTTCGAGGTCTGCGGTGACTTTCTTAATTGAGGCATGGACGACGCGAAGCTGGGTCGGAGTCAGTTCGGTCTCGGCCAGTTCGGAGGAAATTTTCCAGGTGCCTTCCTGGGTTTCTTCCATGGCGAGACGCCAGACGCGGGCAAGAAAGCGATAAACCCCTTCCACGCCTTTCATGCTCCAAGGTTTCATTTGCTCCAGCGGACCCATGAACATCTCGTAGAGGCGGAGGGAGTCGGCGCCATATTCGGCAATGACGGTGTCGGGGGTAACGACATTGCCCCGGCTCTTGGACATTTTCTGGTTGTCGGGACCGAGGATCATCCCCTGATTGACCAAGCGCTGGAAGGGTTCGGGCGTGCTGACCTTTCCGAGATCGAAGAGCACCTTGTGCCAGAATCGCGCGTAGAGCAGGTGGAGGACGGCGTGTTCGGTCCCGCCGACATAGAGGTCCACCCCGCCGGGATTGGGGGATTTGGTTTCGGAGTTCTCACCCGTCATCCAATATTTTTCCGCTTCTTCGCCGACAAAGCGGGAGTCGTTTTTGGTATCGCAGAATCGAAGGTAATACCAACACGATCCCGCCCATTGCGGCATGGTGTTGGTTTCGCGGGTGGCTTTCTCGGAATAGCGGAGCCAGTCGGTCGCCTTGGAGAGGGGCGGCTCGGAGGTGCCGGTGGGTTTGAAGTCGTCCATCTCCGGCTGAATGACGGGCAATTCGCTTTCGTCCAAGGCACGGTGGCGTCCGTCTTCCCACAAAATCGGGAAGGGCTCCCCCCAATAGCGCTGACGGGAAAAGAGCCAGTCGCGCAGTTTGTAGTTCACGGCCGGACGGCCAAGATGCTTCCCGACCAACCAGGAGGTGATCGTTTGCCGGGCCTCTTCGGAGGAAAGTCCATCGAGGAAACCGGAATTGATCAAGGTGCCCTCACCGGTGTGACAGGCGGCGGCGTCCGGGGTGTCGGAGAGAGACTGAATGACGGGGAGGACCTTGAGTTTGAACTTTTCCGCAAAGGCCGCATCCCGCTCGTCGTGAGCCGGCACCGCCATGATGGCTCCGGTGCCATAGCCCAGCAATACATAGTCGGCGATCCAGACCGGGAGAAGCTCGATGTTGACCGGATTCATGGCGAAGGCCCCGGTGAAGACGCCCGTCTTCGGTCGGTTCGGGTCCGCACGGTCGCGGTCTGACTTTGAGGAGACTTCCTTTTGGTACGCCTCGATGGCCGCGCGGTTGGGAGCGGTGGTGATCTTTGCGATGACGGGATGTTCGGGCGAGAGCACCATGTAGGTGGCACCAAAGAGCGTGTCCGGCCGGGTGGTGAAAACTTCCACCGCGTGACGGGTATTAAAAATCGTAAAGGTGACTCGCGCCCCTTCCGAGCGTCCGATCCAGTTTTTCTGCAGAAGCTTGATGCCCTCCGGCCAATCGAGGTCGTCCAATTCGGAGATGAGACGGTCGGCAAAGGCGGTGATCCGGAGCATCCACTGCCGGAGCGGGCGTCGTTCCACCGGATGTCCGCCGACTTCGCTTTTGCCGTCGATGACCTCTTCATTGGCCAGAACGGTGCCCAGCTCGGGACACCAATTCACCGGCATTTCCGCCACATAAGCGAGGCGAACTCCGTCCGGATTGGTTCCCTTGAACGTGCTGATGGGCTCGGCCTTGTTGGTGAGAGGGTTGAGCCAGGAGTTGTAGAGCTGGAGGAAAATCCATTGCGTCCAGCGGAAATACCCTGGATCGGTCGTGCTGATTTCCCGGGACCAATCGTAGCTGAATCCGAGGGCCTGAAGTTGAGACCGGAAGCGGGCCACGTTGCGCTCGGTGGTGACACGGGGATGCTGTCCGGTCTTGATGGCAAATTGCTCGGCCGGGAGCCCAAAAGCGTCCCATCCCATGGGATGCAAAACATTGAATCCACGCATTCGTTTGAAGCGGGAAATGATGTCGGTGGCGGTATAACCCTCGACATGGCCCACGTGGAGTCCGTCCCCGCTCGGGTAAGGGAACATGTCCAAAACATAATACTTCGGCTGAGCGGGGTCGAAGCCGGGATCGTGGGGGCTTTTGGCCGTGAAGGCGCCTTCCTTAAGCCAACGGTGCTGCCAATGGGGTTCGAATTCAGAAAAGGGAAATTGCTTGCGTTGGGCGGCCATGATGAAAAGGGATGGACCATGGCAGAGACACATGCATCTGAAAACCACCGTTTGTTGGTTTCAACCCGAAATGCCCATAAAGTGGACGAAATCCGCGCCATCATGGGACCGACCTTCACCATCTCGGATCTCTCGATCCTACCGAAAATGGAGGAAGTTGAAGAAACCGGCTCCACTTTCGAGGAGAACGCCACCCTCAAGGCCGTGGCGGCCTCCCAATATTTCGAAGACTGGGTCATCGCGGATGATTCCGGCTTGGCGGTCGATGCTCTCCACGGGGCTCCAGGAATCTTTTCCGCCCGGTATGCCGGAGACGGCGCGACGGATACGAGCAATAATGCCCTCCTGTTGAGCAATTTGGACGGAGTTCGGGGCCGGGACCGTCTAGCGCGGTTTCACTGCGTCATCGTCTTGGCCAGAGCGGGCCGAAAACTAGCCGCTTTTTCCGGATCAGTTGAAGGCGTCATCATCAATGCCGCCAAGGGTGACGGCGGATTTGGCTACGATCCCTTATTTGTGCCGGACGGCCACTGCGCAACCTTCGCGCAACTCCCCGCTACCGTTAAAAACCAACTCAGCCATCGCGCCCGGGCTCTGGAAAAGCTCAGGGAATGGCGAGGCTGGTGGTGACGCGCCCCGCCCCGCCGAGGGGATCAGTTTGAGTCACCCGCCGGGGACTCTGACGCGGGGTCGGGCGATGGGGCGGGCTTGGTTTGGCCGACGAGTTCGGCGGCAACGGTGTCAGTGATGTCCACGGAGGGATCATTGGCCAGGACGACGATGTCGCTTTTGACCAGGACTGTCGTCAGACCGCGTTCGGCGGCGATGCGAAGGGCGATGGGGCGGATTTCCTCCCGGAAACGAACAATCAGATCGGTGCGCTGGCTGGCAATTTCCTGCCGGGCCGACTGCTCTGCTTGTTGAAACTTCTCATTCAACTCGCGACCACGATCGGCGAGTTGTTGATTTTGCTTCGAGGTGGGCTTTTCACCCAGGGATTGCTTCAATTGCAGGAACTCTTCTTGGAGGTCTTTTTGGGCTGTGGCGAGTTTGGCGCCAAGATCGTCGCCGGCGGTTTTCAGTTCGGCGTCGATTTCGGTGTCGCGTCCGAGCCGTTTTGCGACAATATCCAGATCAATCAAGGCGACGCCCCCAGGCGCTTTCGCTTTTGTCTGGGGCGTGCCAGAATCGCATCCGACCATGGCAACGAGCGTCACGACTGCAAAAAGGGAATAGATTATCTTCATAGAAGGGAGTCTTGTCTGCATTTTGGTCGAAACTCCAGCGAATCTTATGAGATTCGTCCGAATGGGCGGCGGATTGACCGTCCCCTTCCAAGCGTGTATGAGTCTTTAATATGTTGGCGGAAATGGAAGCAACGAGTCTGACGGACAAGGTTCTCGACGGGGGGCGGATTACTCCGGAGGACGCTCGGGCTCTGTACCACCTTCCGTTGCAAGAATTGGGGGCGCTGGCCGATCATCGTCGCCGGGCGGCCAAGGCCGAGGCCTACGAGGGACGCGGTAACGAGATTGTGACCTATATCGTAGATCGCAATATCAACTACACCAATGTCTGCAATGTCTATTGCAAGTTCTGCGCCTTTTATCGGACGGAAAAGGATGATGACCATTATGTGCTCACCACGGAGCAGATCGATCAGAAGCTCGACGAACTGGCCGCCGAGGGCGGGGTTCAGGTCCTGCTCCAGGGTGGACACCATCCGAAGCTGGGGATTGATTTTTATCTCAACCTGCTTTCGCATATTCGGGAGAAGTATCCGCAGATCAACATCCACGGATTCAGCCCTCCGGAGTTTAATCATTTTTCTACCGTCTTTGAGATGCCCTTGCAGGAAGTGGTGGAAAAATTCATTGAGGCAGGATTGGGTTCCATTCCTGGCGGTGGCGGGGAAATTTTGGTCGATGCGGTTCGGAATCGAATTGCCCCGTTGAAATGCAACAGCGACCAATGGTTGGAGGTGATGCGGATCGCCCATGGGCTGGGACTCAATTCCAGCGCGACCATGATGTTCGGCCATGTGGAGGATCTTGATGATCGGATTGCGCATCTTCAGCGCTTGCGCGAAACCCAGGACGAAACCGGAGGGTTCACCGCCTTTATTTGCTGGACCTTCCAGGCGGACAACACCCGGCTGAAAGCCGAACCGGTGACCTCGGCCGAGTATTTGCGCATGCAGGCTCTCTCGCGGATTTATTTGGATAATTTTCCCAATCTCCAGAGTTCCTGGGTCACCCAGGGGCCGAAGATTGGCCAGATTGCACTCAAGTACGGGGCCAATGATTTTGGCAGCGTCATGATGGAAGAAAACGTGGTCTCCAGCGCGGGAACGACCTTTTGTCTGAACTCCAAGGATATCGAGCGACTCATTGGCCATGCTGGCTACGAGGCCCACCGGCGGAGCACTTGGTATCAGTTGTTGAGTTGAGTTGACTGGCATTCGCTTCCCATGTCCGGCTTTTGTATTTCGCGCAGGGCATGAGAAAAGTTTTCGACGGTTTTGTATTGGCCCTGGCTCTGACCATCGGGCTGGCGTGGATCTTCCCCGGCCCGGGCTCCGAGGGTGGCTGGATGCATGGAAAAGCCCTCACCAAGGCCGGCGTGGCTTTGGTCTTTTTCCTCCATGGAGCCAATCTTTCTTTGGCGGCACTGAAAGCAGGCACCATGCGGTGGCCGCTCCATCTCGTGGTCCAAGGCAGCACGTTTTTGCTCTTTCCGTTGCTTGGCTTGCTGGGACTCGCTTTGGGTGGATCGGCAATTCCGGCAGATTTGCGGCTGGGGTTCTTTTTCCTCTGTGCGTTGCCCTCGACCGTCTCCTCGTCGGTGGCGCTGACGGCCTTAGCTCGCGGGAACGTGCCGGCTGCGGTTTTTAATGCTTCGCTTTCCAGCCTCCTTGGGGTGTTTCTCACTCCGTTGTGGGTTGCTCTGGTGGTGAAGGCCGGAGGTCAGACCTTGCCTCTGGGCCAGGTGATTTTGGATCTCATGGTGTGGTTGATCGTCCCCTTCCTCGTGGGTAACGCCTCCCGTCGATGGCTGGGGGCCTTCGTGCTCCGCCACAAGAAACAGCTCCAAACTGTGGACCGTGGGGTGATTCTTCTTATCGTGTACACTTCCTTTTGTGACTCGGTGTCATCCGGGGTTTGGCGCCACCAGGGATGGAGCACGCTGGGGGTAACCTTGGCGGTCAGTGCCGGGTTGTTCTTTTTTGTCATGATGGTGACTCTCACCATCTGCCGGGCACTGAAGTTTCCCATCGAGGATGTCATTGTGGGGGTGTTTTGCGGGTCGAAGAAATCACTCGCGACCGGAGTGCCCATGGCGCAGGTCCTCTTTGCCGGCAACCCGGCCATCGGCGTGATTTTGTTGCCGATCATTGTCTATCATTCGTTCCAGTTGGCCGTCTGCGCCTGGCTGGCCCGGCATTGGGGAGAGCGGAAGGAACCGGGCGAATCAGACCCTGGATAGGTGGTTGAACGATTTGAGGACGCGCGCCAGCTTTTGGGAGATTCGTCCTTCGGCCGCGGTCAATTGAGGTCCCCTGTCAATGAAGGGCCGTTCAAGGTAGTGATGCGGACGGGGCGGGCCGGAGTCCGGGGAAGGGGCCCGGGGATAGGTTTCTAAGGTGAAATTTGGAACGCCTGACGCGCTCAGATATTTAATATTTTCACCCGGTTTCCCAGCCCGGTAAAAATGTGCCAGGCAATGGTTCCTGCCCACGAAGCCAACTCCCCGGCCAAGATCTCTTCTTCGCTCTGTCGGCCGATTAATACGGCTTCGTCACCGAGCTGAATTCCCGGGACGGCGCTGACATCAATAACGATTTGATCCATGGTCACCCGACCGAGGAGGGGACAACGTTTTCCACCGAGGAGAACCTCGGCACCCCGGCCCGAGACTTGTCGGGGGAACCCATCGGCATATCCCACCGGGAGGATGGCGGTCCGGGTCGGACGGGTGGTGGTGAAGGTGCGGCCGTAGCTGACGGTGCGGCCGGCGGGGAGCTCCCGCAGGAGAAGGACGCGGGCCTTCCAGGTAAGGGCTGGGCGTAAGAGGGATTGGTGTTCGACCATGGGGGAGGCGCCGTAGAGCATGAGCCCGGGGCGAACCAAATCGTGGGCGGACTCGGAAAAACCGAGAATGCCGGCACTATTCAAGGAGTGGAATTTGGTTTCCGCGGGGATTGCTGATTGCATGGCGGCTCGCAGATCAGCGAAACCCTGTAATTGCGCCCGGGTGTAGTCGCAATCTTCGTCCGGAACCGGAAGGTGGGTGGCGACGCTGTGGAGGCGAACAGTCCCGAGACGGAGAAGCGCTTTGACTTCAGCAAGGGCATCGCCTTGCCAACAGCCAATCCGGCCCATCCCGGTGTCCACTTTCAAGCTGACCCGTCCGCCGGAAAACCCAGCCGCCTCCGCCGCGCTGGAGACAGTGGCGATGAGATTTTCTGCCACCACTTCCCGACGTTCTCCGGGCAGGACCGGACTCAGAAGCAAGATGTCGCGAGAGGTTGGACCCAACTCTCGGGCCTCGTCCAGATTGGCGACTCCAAATCCTTCCACCCGATCCGCGAGCGCGTTGGCCACAGCCCGGGCGCCGTGGCCGTAGGCATTGGCCTTAATGATGGCAAAAATCCCCGGGTGGGAACCGACCAACTTCCGGACGACCGCGAGATTGTGAATGATGGCCGCGTGGTCCACTTCCGCCCAGGTGCGTACGGTGGGAGAAATTTTCATCGCAGAACTCCCTCTTCGGCCGAGAGCGGGGTGGCCGCGAGAATTTGATCGCAGAGCTCGACCAGTCGCTGCCGCAGGGGCGCCGCTCGCTGGGCGAAGACGCGCTGGCCGGCTTCGTAGGTGGCGCGCCCAGCCGGGGTCTCGATGCAAACGGGTTCCAACTTCATGGCGGAAAAATCGTAGGGACTGGCCTGCATGTCGAGCATGCGGATTTCCCGGGCCAGGGCAAAACAATCGGCGACCAATTCCGAGGACGCAAAGGGGAGGCTCTTAATCGCCCATTTGTAGAGGTCCATATTTGTATGGAGACAACCGGGTTGTTCGAAATCTGCGACGGTCTCGCGGGTGGGATGGAATTTATTGAGCGGACGGGTGGCGGGAGTGAAAAACCGCAAGGCATCATAATGGGTGCAGCGTGGTCCGATCGATTCCACCAGGGCAGTGATCTCGGATGGCGGGAGTCGCAGCGGCCAGGTCTCGTGACGCACCGTGTCGGCCCCGGAAACCATCGCCCATTCGTGGAGCCCGAAACAGCCCCAAGCGGGGGCACGGTTTGCGGTCGTGGAAAGAAGGTTCCTCAGCCATGGCACGCTCTCCCGGCGTTGCGGTGAGAGTTCCGTCGGATCCACGGTCACGCCAGCGGCCACCGCTTGGTAATATTTGTGAGGAAGAAATTCCGCCCCGTCTTCCAAGATGGTGCCGAGTCCGGGATGCCAACGGCGCCAGAGCGAGGGTCGGTAGGTGTAGTATTCGAAGAGGAAATCTTCCACCGGATGACTTTCGCCGCGGGAACGTCGATCCAGTCGCGGCGTGATCCAGCGATCGACGCGAACTTCATGAGCCGCGCGGCGAGCCTGCCATTCGATTTTTGAGAGGGTTTCCACAACGGACGGA
>Ga0209491_10002564_pt1 | contig 32121 bp, 35 predicted proteins | sample BON02_FD_187213 | JGI IMG/M metagenome (GOLD analysis project Ga0209491, IMG submission 187213) | Freshwater microbial communities from Lake Bonney liftoff mats and glacier meltwater in Antarctica - BON-02 (SPAdes) (version 2) | ecosystem: Environmental > Aquatic > Freshwater > Ice > Glacier...
CTGATGTATTAACAAGAGAAGTTAGGGGCTGATTAAAAGATGTTGCTGTCTGAAACATAGCTACAAAATTAGTACATTTAGGAGCAGACCAAGATGCCATAGATGAACCTCCATTGTTAAATGCAGTAGATGATTGAAACATAGATAACATTACCGTAACATTTGAAAGATTCCATCCACCAATATTCTGATTAAATGTTAGAGACAATTGAAACATTAGAGACATATTAGTAACTTTTGTTGTATCCCACATTCCTATGGGTTGATTAAAAGAAGGAATCTGTCTAAAAGCGCTTTCCATAATGGTAACATTAGAAACATCCCAATTTAATGGTGAAGTTGACAATCCAGGTGCTTCCCCGTTATTAAATGATGTTGCTAAATAAAACATAGCACTCATAGAAGTATTTTTTGATGTATTCCAATTGGATATATTTTTATTAAAAGAACGAGCTGTCCGAAACATACCTGATATATTAGTGACATTTCCAACATTCCAGTAAGAACCGGTTGTTTTTATATCTTGATTAAAAGCCAAATCAGACCTAAACATATCAATCATATTAGTAACTTTTGTTGTATCCCATAATAGAATCTTCCCAGACTGTCCAGGGGAATCGTTATTATTAAATACGACTGCTTGATTAAACATAAAACTCATATCTGTGACATTAGGAGTAGTCCAAGAACTAAGATCCTGATTAAAATAAATACAATTTCCAAACATACTATCCATATCAGTTACTCTACTTGTATCCCAATTTAATGGAGTATTTCCAGGAACGGATTTTTTTATTGATAAAATTTGACCAGCTGAAAAGAATATAAATGTAGATAAAGCTGTTAATGTTAACGATGTATTAGAAGAGATTGTTTGTATAATTCCATAATAAATTATTAAAGAAGATGCTTCTAAAAATATAATATCACCTACAGACAATTGTGTTGTAAAAGTGGCGCCCGGACAATTTAACACTCTTGTGTTTGCGTTATAAGTAGCTAAATTGACACTTCCCGATATTGTAGATAGACCCGTTTCACCATTATTAAATTTAGAAGCTAAAGCCAAATTTGTTGAACCTAAAAACATAGAAGCCATATTTGTGACATTAGAAAGATTCCATCCTCCAATATTTTGATTAAAATTTATTGCTCCAGCAAACATACTAGTCATAGTACATCCTAAAACACCTGATGTATTAACAAGAGAAGTTAGGGGCTGATTAAAAGATGTTGCTGACTGAAACATAGCTACAAAATTAGTACATTTAGGAGCAGACCAAGATGCCATAGATGAACCTCCATTGTTAAATGCAGTAGATGATTGAAACATAGAAGACATATTAGTAACATTTGTTGTATCCCATTCCCCAATATTCTGATTAAAATTTATTGCTCCAGCAAACATACTAGTCATATTAGTAACACCAGAGACATCCCATCCTATTAGATTGGGACTATTCATTACACTACAATCTCTAAAACAATCTAAGAGTGATGTTGTTCCTGTTAAATTTGGCATATCTATTGCACTTATACTCATATTAGAAGCACCATAAAAGTATCCTCCCTCTGTCTTTCCCAAACGGAAACAATCGCCCCATTGTACTATATCAAGTAGTTTTAGACGATCCCCTGTATTATTAAAAGACCAACCAATATATGTTCCTTCTATTATTATTGTATAAATTCCTGGAGATGCATATGTATGAGTTGAATTTCCACTTGTATACGAATTTATTGCACTAATGGAACTATCTCCCCAATAGATTATAAAATTATATTTTCCACTGAAAACCATTGGTATTTTAAATTGATTATTTGATGTTGACCCAGCACTAGTATTATTTGTATTTATTTGTATGATAAATGGAAGGCCAGAACAAGGAGGTGGTGGAATGGGTTTATTTCTTGCAGGATCGTATATGTCATAAGTTAACTTTTCTTTAGTAGAGTTGATAATACATTCTAAATTGGGGACGCTTTGGTTAGAGCAATTTGATTGCAAGACACCGTTAGAGAAAAATAAGTTAGAACCTGGACCAATTCCAGTTTGGACTGAGGTTTTTACCGTTTTTGTTTTACAAGAATTTTTAGGATTATTAATTGAGAACATATTTTATATTAATGTATAAAATATTTTATATTAATGTATAAAATATTTTATACATTAATGTCTTCTCTCCTCATATGCTTTACAAGTAAGAATGAGGAATATATGAGTGTAGTAGAGACTCTTGTTCTTTCTAAACTAAGAGATTATCGCGAGAAGGTAAATAACGATAAAGACGATAAAGACGATAAAGACGATAAAGACGATAAAGACGATGATTATATATCTCTAGATATACTGAGAATGAAGATTTAATTATAATTAATATAATAAAATGTCTATATCTGATTGGCTAGAAAGTCAAAATAGATATTATGCTCCTCCTTGAATTACTATATATAATAAAAGATATGAAGATAGTGAATATAGAAAAAATAAAATAATCATTGGAGTCGTAGTTTCTTTAATTGCTGTAGGAGTAGGAGTAGGTTTATATTTTTTATTATCTCCTAAGAGTATAGATCAGAAATATGAAGAGGATAAGAAACGTGTGAGATTTAATATGCTGCCAATTTCTTAAATCTCGTCCCAAAGGGACTTGAGCTATGTGATATCGTCCCAAGGGGACTTGAGCGATCGTTCTGTATTAATTATTCTGACAAGCATTTCCGTTCTTGCAATACCAGGAATTTAGGCCTGTTAGTTCGAATAATAAATGGAGAAAAACTCCTGTAAAAAATAAGGTTACTGCAAGGCCTAACATTTCTTGTTTCATTTTATCGCTATGAGCGTGTTTTGAGTGATATCCAAATAGGAAATGTACAAGTAATCCCATAATAACTGTAGATACACCTACTGTTAAAGCTTCTAAAACTAGTTTTAGCATTCTTTTATAGTATATAACAGACAGCTCTACAGTATTTTTGGGAAGTGCAAAATATCAACAATCCTAATCAAATAAGAATCGAATTTCCCCACCCGGAAGGTGGGAATTTTGTCGGCATTTTTCGTCGAATTAGTAATCTATAATGAGTAAAGTGTTGTCCATAATAATTGATATGATTTTTACTAAAGTTTGGATTGGTATAGGAGTGTAAATTTTTTAAATAATATTCATTACTATCTTTATCTTTTTTATTAAATATAGTGTATTTTTCTCCATGGTCTAACAAAACATCATAAATTATTTTAGAATTAGATCTAACCCAATCAAATGGATAAGTTTCTTTTTTTTTATTAATTGACCTAAGAGATAAACCAGGAGAACAATTGCTTCCTAGTGATATGATCTCATCATAATCCATAATTATTTATATTATGGATAAATATATAAATAATTCTAATACTTATGATACTTCTTTAAGTATATCAAAATTTTTATTTACTCTTTCTATCATGATAGAGTTATCAAATGATACTTCTTCTGTTATAAGTACAGTTTTATGATATTTGCTGATAAGAACAATTCCTTTCTTTATTATATCATTTTTTGTGTAGAATAACTCGTTCATTTCTTTTTGATATTTTGGTTCTAAAGATGATCGTTTTACTGAATCTTCTGTTTTTAACATTTTTTGATAGTTATTGATAATTGTATCTTCTTTTTGTTTTATTGTTTGGTATAATTTTTTATATTCATCGATAGATCTAAAGTATTCATCTTTTTTTATTGAAATATTTTGATAAATATCTTCATATCTTTTATTTTCAGATGAGATTGTATTAAAATTGGAAGATGATACATTTTTTAATATATCATAAAATTGTTTTTTGATTACTTGTATATTATCATTTACTTCTTCTATATTTTCAATAAGGTCAGTTATATTTGATAAATATAAGATTTGTTTTTGGTTTTTTGAATTATAATTTTTTATATGATATATACTTATTGAGTCTCCAAATGAAACTCCTATATATTTATTATTTTGTGTTGCTATGTCATATTGTAAAGAAGAAAATGGTATTTTTAATCTGGTTATTTGTTTTTTAATTTTTCTTGGTATAGGCTCATCTGATTCTTCTAAAGAAATATTAATTTTATATTTTTTGGTTAGTTCATTATATTTAGAAACACTTTTTTCTTCATCTATTTTATCCATGTTTGGTACTTTAGAAGTATTAGAGTAATCATCTAAATCGTTTAGATCATTATTCTCTTCCATTTCAATAATATCATATACATTATCCCCCTCTATTTTAAATCGTATTTTACTTGAAACGTATATTAAAACAAACTCACATATATTATTTAGAAAGGTTTTTATTAGTGCACATTTACCGTCTAAACGAAAATATTCAACAATAGAAATATCGTTTTTTTGGAGAATCTTTTTAAATTTTTTTATATCTAAGCTCATTTTAATAAAATTATTTATTTAAAAAGATTTTAAAGGTAATTATTTTTTATAAATATCTATAATGTCCATTTTTAAAAATGCTGATTTGCTAAAAAATTTACCAACAGATGATGAAGAGCTTAGTGTTAAAGAAAAAACTTTATTAGACATGCTTTATCCTGAACAAGATAATGAAAGCAATAAGAATAATGAAAGCAATAAGAATAATGAAAGCAATAAGAGTAATAAAAGTAATAAGACTAATAAAAGTAATAAAAGTAATAAAAGTGGTGAAACTAATGAAAGTGATAAAAGTGATGAAAGTAATGAAAGTAATGAAAGTAATGAAAGTAATGAAAGTAATGAAAGTAATGAAAGTAAAAAGAATCTTTTGAATGATCCAAGTAAAACATTGAAGAATAGTCCAAAAGATATAGAAAAAACGTGGCTTAATTTTAAAGATATTATTGTTGCAACTATATTATTTGTAATATTATCCATGCCAATATCTGATAGAATTATCGAAAAGATTGTTAGAATAGATAATTTTTATTATAGATTAGCGGCAAAATCTGTTGTATTTTCTATCCTATTATTTTTTATTAATAACTTTGTTCTATCAAGAAGATTAAGTAAAAATTCTATATAAATATATATAAAAATAGAGGAATTTGGATAAATAAATAATACAATATGAATTTACTATAAGATATCTTTCTTTTATCTTCCATAAAGTCTTTAGTATCATGGCATATCATTTTTGGTTTATATCTTATAAGTAAATATAAAGTTAATAATAAGTACAAGATTACAAATAAAATTTTTATTTTTTTTTTCTTATTTAACTTATCTTTTATAGTCGAAAAATTTTTATTTATTACATCTAAACTTGGACTCTTACCCATATTTATTTTTAAAATTGATTTTTAATTATAAAAATAAATAAAAATCAATCTTATCTTAACATTTGATCAATAATATCAATAATATCAATAATGATCAAGTCTGTTTGTTTTTCAGATAATAATATTATTTATAATATCCCTTCACATGAAGTTGTTGACGTCGAAGTCGAAGTTGATGAAGTTGTTGACGTCGAAGTTGGTGATGTTAAGGGACCAAAGAGTTCAGATAAGATTTATACAAAGTATACAAAATTTTGTTTATTTGGTCTTGGTAAATGTAAGAAAGGGGTAAAATGTGTATATGCTCATACATTTAAGGAACTTAATCCTATTACATGCAAGTGGGATAAAGAATGTCTTAGAGACAAAAAGTGTTATTTTAAACATTCAATCGAGACAAAAACTCAATATGTCAAAAGAGCTTTTCAGGATGATATGAAAAGACTTAATATTTCATTGTTTGATGAACAAAAAAAGGTGGTAAAAAAGTCTTATAAAGAGTGCAATAAAAAGGAAAAGAAAAAGAGTGAAGAAGAGAGAGTGTTTGATAGAGAAGAATATATTAAATGTTTTATCGATATAAAGTTAATGTATTATGATCCTATTTTAGAAGTTAGATGTTGGGGAGATATTCCTGATAGCGATGATGATGAACCTTATCCATATTTTTAAAAAAAATATATTAATATAATAATTTTAAAGATTATTATATTTAAAATTAAAGAGAATAAAAAATGTCGTTTAATACAGCATTTTCATTGCTATATTTTGATTTAGTGGATTCGATGGATTCGATGGATTCGATGGATTCGATGGATTCGATGGATTCGAATTTATTAGAGCAGTTATCTGATGAAGAAATATATGAAAATTTAGATCATTTTAAAGATAATTATTGGAGGAATGCTACAATAATGACTCATTTAGATTTTTTAAATAAAATTCATATTTTTAGAAGAAATAATAATAGAATGTTTCCAACAAAAAAACAGTTTTATTTAATGTTTAGAAATGATTGTTACTGTAGATATTATATATCAGATGAAGATATGTATACAAGAGCTGCTGATTTTTATATGAGAAACACTGGAGATTTAAGTTTGTTAACATGTTCAAATGTATACTATTTTTTAGAATTTTGTACAATAGAGAGACGAGATCCAGAAACAGTTTCAGAACTTAATCTTTATATGTATAATACATTATTATCGGTTATTTCTCCTAACTTTTTTGAAACAAATATACAGAGAAGACCTGTTGAAAAAGCAAAAGTAAATAGTCTAAAAGATAAAATATTTACGTATAGTTTTAATGAAGTAAAAGAAGATGAAAAGGAGATTTGTTCGATTTGTCAGGATAATATTGAATATAATCATAAATGTATTAGATTAGAATGTGGTCATTACTTTCATGGTGATGAAAAAAATTGTTGTGAAAATGGAACCATATTCGAATGGTTTAATCATAATAATATATGTCCCATGTGTAGAAAAGAAGTATAAATAATAATAATATTATCTATATATTTAAAAATGATAAATAAAAAATATCAAGTTAAAAAAATAAGTATAATAAAAGAAGAACAATTAAAATGTCTCAGATGGATGAATATGAACCTATTTTAGACCAGGAAACACGTCGTTTTACTTTGTTTCCAATTACTTATCCAAGTCTGTGGGAACTTTATAAAAATCAATTGGCTTCTTTTTGGAAAGCTGAAGAAATTGACTTTTCTAAAGACAGAGAAGATTTTGAAAGTCTTTCTGAAAATGAACAACATTATATTAAGCGTATTCTTGGATTCTTTGCAGCATCGGATGGTATTGTTAATTTTAATCTTGGAACTCGTTTTCTTAATGAACTTGTTCCTATGGAGGCAACTGTGTGTTATACTTATCAAATGATGATGGAGAATATCCATAGTGAAAGTTATTCTATTATGCTTGATAATCTTGTCAGAGATTCTGATGAAAAAGTTTTACTATTTAACTCTATCAAGACAGTTGATTCTATTAAGAAGATTAGCGACTGGGCTATGAAATGGATTGATAGTGATCTTTCTTTCTCCCACAGAGTTGTTGCTTTTTGTGTCGTAGAAGGGGTATTCTTTTCAGGAGCCTTTGCAAGTATTTTTTGGTTGAAGAAATTCAAGTCTAATGGTCGTCTATTTTTATCTGGTCTAATTAAATCTAATGAATTTATTGCAAGAGATGAAGGACAACATGTTCAGTTTGGAGTAGAAATTTATAAACTATTAAGAAATAGACTAACAAATAAGGAAGTATATAAAATTATTGAAGAGGGAGTAGAAATCTGTAAATCTTTCTATACTGATGCTCTTCCAGTCAGACTTATTGGAATAAATGAAGATTCTATGATGGATTATATTATGTATGTATCTGATAGACTTTTAGTAGAGTTGGGACATGAGAGATTATATAATAAGGTAAATCCATTTGCTTTCATGGAGACTATTGGAATGCAATCAAAAACAAACTTTTTTGAATCAAGACCTACAGAGTACCAATCAGCTCACGTACTGGGAGATAAAGAAAATAAGAATGATATTATCGAAGATGATTTCTGACTCTGGTTGGTATTATATTAAGGAAAATATTATGAAATAAATTTTTATTATTAGATTATAATAAAAATGGAATGTCTTGATGATTACAGAATAGGTAAAAGGATAGGAAAAGCAAGTTTGGAAGCAAAAGTATATAACTCTTGTTGTGATGAAAAACATATTGATATAGAAAATTGTAAATATGTTACAAAAATTGTTACTTTTGATAGATATAATACTCCTCAAAATTTTATGAACGAAATAGAACTTCAATTAAAAGTAAGCAAGATTAATCTTGCTCCAAGAATTGTAAAAATAGATAGAACAGAAAAAGAAGGTTCAATTGTTATGGAAAAATTTAAATACACATTAAAAGATCTTTTGTTAGATATTTGTAATATAGAAAACAACACTTTAGTAGAAGAAATTGCTATTAAAACAGCAAATCTATTAAATGAAGTACATAAGATTGGAATTCTCCATAATGATGCTCATCTTTATAATTTTATGTTAGATGAAAATGGATCCATAAAATTAATAGATTTTGGAAAGTCCACTCAATTAGATAGTATCACAAAAAAAATGGCAAAAGAAGATTATTATTGGATAACCGACTATTTATTAGTAACAGATGAGCATAAAGATGTGAAATGTATCAATTTTTTTGCCAATAAAGTAGCTGAACAAAGAGACATAAATCTAACTCATTTTGATATTCCACAACCACCTCCTTTTTTTGATATGCCACCACCTCCTTTTGATGAAGAGATCGTAATAAATCATTATTATCCTCCACCTTCATATGACTTTAAAAATCGAAAGTCGCCTAAAAGAAAGTCTCCTAAAAGAAAGTCACCTAAAAGAAAGTCGCCTAAAAGAAAGTCGCCTAAAAGAAAGTCACCTAAAAGAAAGTCGCCTAAAAGAAAGTCGCCTAAATATAAGAGAATTCAAGTTAAAAAGTAATTATATATTCATAATTAAATGAATATATAATGTTATAATGTTATATAAATTTTTATTTATGAAAAATGATCGTCCCAAGCATCCTTATAAATTTTTTCTACTACTTTAGGAATTTCTGGAGACGGTTTAACAATTGAAGGAACAGGAGAGGGTTTATATACATCAGTTGATTGTTTAGGAGTTGGTTTAATTAATAAAGAGTTATGATATGGTTTGGCAAATGATGGGGGTGGTTGAAATGTTTTTTTATAATCAGGGTTATAAACTTTTTTATTATTTTCTAATCTATAGGGGTCGACATAATTTTTAATAATAACATTTTTATCAATATACATGAGATTTGATATTTTTGTTGAGAAGTAATCGATATCTTGATCTTCTTTTATAGAAAGCCATGTAAAGATATCTTTTTCATGTTTAATCTTTTCATTTTGTGATTTCTTGCATGAATTTGATGCTTTGATAGAGCTTGTAACAAGATTGGTATCGTTAATCTTGTTATCAAGCTCATATTCTGATTTAATTTTTGTTAGTTGTGAAATAGTCGAGTTGTAGCAATCAAGCCATTTTGATATTGATGTCATAATATTTTGTGGGATATCAAAGTCGAATGTCTTTTTTAGGTACATTGAAGACTTTCCTTTTCCTTTATTTGTGTTTGGTTGATTATACGGACGAGACATTTTAAAATATGTTTGGTAATATTCGATCTTATTTGTTTAGAATATAATTATAAATAAAAAAATCAATTTTATTTATAATTCTTAATTTATAAATAAAATTTGTATATAAAATATGTCCATTATATCCATTAATATAATTGGAAAGGAGTATTTCAGCTCAAAAAATTCTATAACCCGTTTAAAAAATGATTTTAAATTAGGTATAGATGTTGGTAAGGAATATTCAAAATATTTAAAAGAGGGATATATGTTTATTATATCTAAGACCAATGATAAAATAACATTTGAAGTAGTTAATATAGAAGAGAATGATAAGAAGTTAAAGAATAAGAGATATTTTGAACTCAAATTGAAAGAATTAAAGGATAAAAGACTTAAAGATATTTCTCAAAAACATATAGTTGAGAAGGCTAAGGTTAAATATAAAATAGATGATGAAATTGTCAAGATTTATTATGATTTGAAAAAATATGTAGATAGACCAATATTGAATCCCATGGATGTTCATAGTAATAAAAAACAATATATTCCTATTATAGAGGAGTTATGTAATGTATTTAGAGGTGATAATTCTTATAGTAAATATTATACCATGCTTTTATCATCTATAAGAGAATAAGAGAATAAGAGAATTTTAATTATTCATTCACAAATATGTAAGATAGAACATTTCCAACTGGGTATGAACTTGTAGAATTTCTACTGCTTATTTTAATAAAATTTTGTCCTCTTTCTTTTATAGCTATTGATGACGATCCTCCTCCATCTAAATTAATAGCAGTTACTATTTGAGTAGCAGCTGGTAAGTTAAGCGGAGTTAATAAACTTGGATTAGACAATAAAGATGAAAGATCGACAAAATCTAATCCTGATGATTGGGTTGAATTAGCAGGTGTTGTTCCAAATCCGTCGTCTCTTCCAGGAAAAACAAAAAATAAAACAAGGTTGTTATTTGTTATTGCTAAAACAGATCTTGGATTTGGACTTGCACCATGAATAGGTTCTCCAACTATAAGACTTGATGATTTTCTTACATTTATTACAGAAGTATTTATAGTTTGTACAGGTGGTATGTGTGTACTATCATAATCATCAATATTGGCAGTAGATATTTGTGGGGTAAGACCGTTTGTAAGGGCATATTGATATTTAGCTGGTGTAAGAATAGTTTCTAATCTATCATTAGCAGGAATAGGTCTTTGCTCTTCGTTATATTGTAGATATTTATAGTATACTTTATTGGGAATAGGTGGTTCATATACTGAATAAGTTTCTAATATTTTTACCATATTAAAGACAGGTAGACTATTTTTAACAAGCAAGGGACCAGCCATGAATAAAGATGAATTTTGATCTATATCTAAATTTAAACTATCAATATTTCTGTCTTCAGTTATAGTCAAATTTCCATCTTTATCAATTACAATATACTCATAGTCATTTTTATAATGATAAGGAATAGAAGTGTCATCTATTAATAATTGATTTTTTTTAAATGGACCAACTGTACCAAAATTTGTTTTCCAATTAAAAAATGAAGCATTTATTGATATTCCTTCCAGTTTGTTTTGTAAATATCTTTTTGTATCTATGTTACAACAATCTGTCTTAAATATAAATGGAGATTCCATTAAATATGGCTGGGGCATCACAGCACATGCTATACTAATGTCGTCCTTATAGCTTTGTCCTAAATTGTGATAGTTTGGATATAAGTTATACCATTTTGGATCAATTCCAGGTACAATAAAACCTTGTCCTGTAAACCCAAGTGTTGTTCTTGAAAGAGTATAAGTATTATATTGCCATGCATAATTTTGACTTAACCCACCTAATGACTCACCAGGAGATGAAACTACAATAGGTAAAGGATAACTTGTGTAATTTTTTTCTTTAAGAATATGTCTTTTAACTTTATTAGGATTATATTGTGCATCATTAGGCGTACTTAATGTAACTGAAACTGTTGTATTTAAATCTGGAGTTAAAGGTATAGTAGGATGAGATAAATAGATAGAAGATGGTGTATTATGATAATATATAAAATTATTATTTTCCATACAGTGTGCCAAATATGATAAAACATTATATATATTATTTTTATTGATAACATTAAATCTATCCATAATAATACGATGGTGGTTTATTGTATCACCATCAAATAGATAGTTAATATAAGTTATCTGAATTGTTGGATCATTATGAGGTAAATTAAATATAAAACATAAAAGATAGCATGATATAACATAAATTGGTTCATTCACCAGACTTCCATCTGGGTTTCTTGAGTTTAACATAAAAGATCTTATTAAACGAATCATATCATAGTATGCATTAAATAAATGATTATCCATATAAAGACCCATAAAACCTGGAACTCTAAAATTTTGAGAAGGTTGGAAGATAACATTTTCAGATGAAAATCTTGATAATCCATAATCAATTATAACAGGTTGATATTGATTTTGAATTTTTATTTTTAATGATAGTCTAGGACCACCAATATTATTCATGTTAAGAAAATCTCCTCCAGTATATTCTCTATCTATACTTGCTAGTGTTTCTCTAAACATAACATTTCCAATATGTAAATCATAATGTGTATAACAATGTTTATTTTGCGCTATAAGCAACGTAGATAACATTTCAAATAAAAAATGTGTATAAGAAAAAGCTGACATATTAAAAATTTTTAATCCTCTACCCAATCCAGGTGTAGGTACTAATTTTTCTTGTAAAGAATAGGTTATTTTATTTTTTTTATCATATAGACCTCCATAAGTTTTACAAAATCCATCTGTATATGGACTAATTTTATTAGATATATAAACTCCTGTCAAAATCTCTAATATATAAAGTGGAATGTCATATTGTTTATTATCCTTATCTGTATTAACTGTATTATATTGAGGATCATCATCCTCTGACATTTTACACATATTATAAAATCTATTTTTATTAGGACATATTTTTGATTGTTTTAATATAAAATTACCAAATTCAAATACCGACCCCTGTTGCCCAGATGCAAGTGCAGCAGGCATATTAGATGTAAAAGTTTTAATTTCGTTTAATAGATATTTATTGTTTAATATCTTAGTTAATTTTTTATCTTCTACTAAATCTTCCAGATTTGTAGTTAATATTTTATTAGTAACTATCGTTTTTAATTTTTCTTTGAATTCATTATGATCAAAGACAATACCCATACCCATTGCCGCTATTGCTGCCATTTATTTATAAAAATAAATTATAGTATTTTTTTAAGATATAATTTTATTAACTATAAATAAAATTATTTTGTTTAATTAACCACTCTTAAACATTCTCAACCACTCTACTACCAAATTATAATATGTCTGATTCATTGCCCACTCTCTTGCTTTACTTACATATCTCTCTTTTAATTCTGGTCTATCCATAACATAAAACATTTTCTCCAATAACTCATCTTTATTCTCTTCAATTGGATGATTTACCATTATTCCTCTATTTCCCACAGTATCGGTTAAACCGGCATACTTTACACCGGCAACTAAACAACCAGCTGCCATTGCTTCCAATGCAGAAATACAATAGGTCTCTGGGAAGTTAGTTGGATATAACCATACATCAGATTTTAATAATTCATCTTTAATAACATCTTGAGATGTTCGTGAATTTAAAGATACATAATCCATAGATTTAATTGTTTCCATAACCTTTTCTTCTATGTGTTCTAATCTGGTATAAATAACAAGAGTCGTTTGTGGATATCTTTGTTTAATTTTAGGCATCATATCGATTAAATGATCCAACCCACGATAAGCATCACTTATATAAATAAAACGATAAGGTGTCTTATTTTCTGGTTTATAATCTAAAAATCTTTCACTGTATATAGCATTCCTTGACATGATCATCATGTTTTCTGGAACTCCAATATGATCCATAACATGTTTCTTTTGCCAACTACTCAAAACAATAAATCCTTTAAACTTTACGAGATGTGTCTGAAAAACTGGGGCATTATTAGACATATGTGGAAGAATATCATGAACCCATAAATAAACATTCAATATATTATCATAGTAAACCAGATTAGAAACAAACCGACTCACAATTAAATAATCAATAATGTATTTACTTGAGAACTCTGAAAATAATTTATAGTCAATATACTGTATTCCATCATATATCCCCTGATAGTCTATACCGTTTTCCTCATCTTCAAACGATCCAAAAATAAATGTTCTATATCCAAATTTTACAAACTCTTTGGCCAAGTTCATTGCCATATACTCTGACCCTGAAATCTTTATATTAGAACGTGGATCCCAATGCCAACCGATTGCTCCTGTATGAATGACAATTGTTTTCCCTTTTGATAAAGATTCTATTTTTTGATAACTTTTATCACATATAGCATATTTTATATTGAGAAGAGGTTGATCGTGTGGATATAATTCAAGCATTTCCTTTAATTTATCAACTGCCTTATCAAATTGACCAACTTTTAGATGTGTATCGATGTACATATAAGGAACATAGTAATCATAAATAGCTGTATCCAAGATAGTAAGATATAATTCAGGTTTAGTCATATTAATAAGTTTATCTGTGATCTTTACAATACTATCATAATTTTTAGTATAATGGTTTGCATTCTCATATAAAAATACACACAATTTATAATAAGGTTCAGCTCTTAAAGGAAACATTTTTTGAATAAACATTAAATCTCTTCTGAATTTATCGCTATCCTGAGATACCTCTCCAAAATCTAAACAGGCTGACTCGTAATATGCAGTAAATTTATATTCATCATTTATATGATCTAATTTTTTCATCTTTTCATAATAACTCAACCCCTTTTCGAATTCTTTAATTAAAGTATAGGTTTTACCCAAATACATCAGCGTTCTTGGATCTTTTGGATTTTCCTTGTAATCTTCAAGCAAAAATTTAATATCCCTCTTAAAACGATTTCTACTTCTTACACCATGTTCATTATCTTGAATATCATTGATAAAAATATCATTAGAAAGATACTTTGAATCTTTATCAAGGATATATTCATGTACCTTTCCATTGTATCTAAGAGTTTCTTCACTCTTAATTATACGCAAAGAATAATAATAAGAACATAGCTTTTTTCCAATAAGACTTCCTATTCTAATAGAATATGAAGAATTATTATCCTTTTTCAGAAAACTTCTTAAACTATCGCCACCATGTAACTGATAACTGTCATCAAGAATAATTGTATATTTACAGCTTTTAGAAGACAGCTCTAACGATCTATTTCTTGTAGTTGAAAAGTCAACAAAATCTTCTCTATAAAGATTTCCTTCTATGCCTTCTAATTCTTCTTTAATAATATCCATTGTGTTGTCAACACTTCCAGTATCCAATATAGTCCATTTATCAATATAAGGTTTTATTGAAGATAAACATTCTCTCAGTACTTCACCAGAGTTTTTAACTATCATTACTAATTCCAATAGACTCATTATTATTTATAACTTTTATAAATAATATACCACTTTATATTTTATTTTATTTAATAATCTTTTGAAGAGATAAATTCATATAATATTGTCCCCCTCTCAAATGGATGACTCTCATTAAGAGCATTAATCAATTCTGTATTTAAGGTAGTCTTGTAACTCTTTTGCTGGATACAATCCCATACATAAACAACTGTCTTATCATCCATAAAAAAATGTGATGGAATATTTGCTTCAATTGCCTCATAAATCTCTGTTGTATTCTTTAGTCTCATATTATTATAATCAGCCTTCTTTAACACAGATAAAGACTTAAGTTTATCATAGCATATATTTTCAATACATTTACTCAAGCATAACATACAACACAATAACTTTTCCCAATTTACAGTTGGATTACAAAATTTAGCAATAGAATCAATAGCATTTAATATATCATTTTTAAAATTCAAAACAGCTGTGCTTCTTGTATCTTTATCTAAATAAATCTCCCTGTTATTAATAACGGAAGAAATTAACTGCTTCATTATATACATTCTATAAAAGTCACTTGATATTAACTTTTCTATCTTATAAAACTCTGTTACTAATACACCAGATAAATCGTCTATATCGTCATCTGTTCTTCTCTTATAAATTGGCAAGTCTACAAGTGTTTGAAGCAAGTCTACGATATGATGTCCGTTATTCTTAAAAAAACTCGATCTTCTAAACTGATTATTCATCTTTTTAAGTATATAGTCGCTAATACTTGGATCATCTTCTCTATCATCCCAACCACATTCCAAGTCTATGTTACATTTTTCATAAATATTCTTCACAAGTGTTCTAAACTTTTCTGATATATCAGATTTCTTGTATTTTTTCATCTCATAACTTACACTTGATAAAAATAGTTTTGGATCTGAATGCTGATCATGAGATGATGGTATAAATCCTATATTTGTATGAGCTAACCCTTCATACAAAGGATTATCTTCATTGTTTTTATTATAAGAAAACCCAAAATCAATAACAACAGGATAATATCCATAAGTCGGTACAAGATAAGTCCGGTTATCATCCAATATATAAAAGAATAAAGAGTTAGGTTGGCATTTTTTTATCAAAACATTATTAGAATGCATATCATAGTGAGTAAATTTCAAATGCTCATAGGCAATAATATTAGAAATAAGAGTCTGCTTTACAATAGACATTATAATTTCAGGATTAACATTATCATTCTTAATATATCTATATAGTTTTCGTGCATCATCTATATTCTCCATTAATAATACTTCGCTTTGTATACTATTTTTACTCTTCTCTTCGTAATCAAAAGGGTTGTCTTCTTCTCTGTAATTAATATTAATATTTGTCGTAAATTTACCATATGTTTTACAAAAATGAGGACAAAAATACCTTATTTGATTTAATCCTTGCATCACCAAATGTTCTTGATTAACTAAAAAGTTCAAGTACTGACTGATCTTATAAACACATTTTTTCTTGCTATTATTTTTCAAATGTAATAGACCTAATATTCCTTGTTTCCCACAATGTGGAAAAGATGAATGAAACTCTAAAAACTCGGGTAGATTCTCGCTAAAATTTTTTAAGTTTTCAGAATAAAATTCTATATTTTTTTCTGTTTCTTCATTGAATAACAAGGGATCTCCAATATATGAAATTTCTGGTATTTTCAAAGACATAATATTTTTTATATCTGTCCAATCATTAAATAGTATTTAAAAATATTATAAACTATAAAATATGTCCAGAATTCAAAACACTATTACAATTTTAGAAACGTTAGAAACTCAAAACGCATCTCATGATTCAAAAGAAAGCTCTAAAATAGATATAGAAGATATAGAAACTCTTCGAGAAGAATGCTGTAATCTTTTTATTCCTCTAACATCTCGTATCGAATATCTTCTTCACTATCACGAACACTGTAAAAAAGATATTAACTGTAATTTTGGTGAAGTTATAAGTAAATTTATTGGAATGTATTTCTTCTCAAAAACCAAAAACATAGAAGATTATCTCTCTGAAATAATAAAAACAACTCCTATTGATATTACCTACAGAATTGAATGTGCTAAAAATCTGGAAGAAAAAGGATACCAACACATTAATAATATGCTCAAAAATGAACAAGAATCTATAAAAAATCTATCAACTCCTATAAGAGTTGAAACCGTTATCTTCCTCATGAAAAGCGACGAATTCAAAGAACAGTCACGGGAATACTTCTGCTCTATTATCAACGATCATTCTATCGAAGAACTTTACAGATTCAGAACTATACAAAAACTTGAATCTACTTTTGAAGCATCAAAAACAGCAATACCTCTTAGAATACAAAGAAAGAAAAAGATTGAAATTCAAGACAAAAATATACAAAAATTTATTTACTATGCACACGAAGCATGTGTAAGATTTATAAAAGAAGACAAAAATACATTTACATACAGAATTCTTTCCTGTCAATACCTATTCGAAAAATGTAATATTAATAACCCAGAACTCATCTCATTCTTAGAAAACTTTCTATTACAAGTAGCAAATGACCACAATCTTGTAGATGATATTAGAGCAGATTCATGTGATATTCTTATGCAATATGGAAAAGAAGAAATAAGAGACATTGCTCGTGCTGTTATTGTTGCTTTAGGTGGAGAAGATAATAACAACATTTTTAAGAATAAACAAAATGTCCATAACAGACACATCGAACAATCCATACAAGAAATTGTAGATAAATTAGTTGCCTATCATCCCAAAGATAAAAAGACTTATGTTTTCAAAGACATAAAAGATACCATTCTAAAATCCATAAAAGAAGAAGAAAAAGAACTCAAAGAAAAAGTAGAAGGATCTCTCATCCGAATAGGTCTTGACAGAGCAGTATATGGTAACTCTAACGTAACTCTCATGACCATCCTGATAAAAGTATGGTCTTATATCCAAGATTCTCCATTCAAAGATGAATTATTAAAAAGACTTGTTGAAGAGTTAGATGAAAGTAATAGCAAGTGTTCTACTGGTTTTGCCGGACGTCTTGTTAATACACTATCTGGGTTTGATAAAGATATGAGTATATCAATCGGTTTTGAAGACCAAATATGTTCTAATTTGGAAGCAAGATTGACTAACAAAATAAAAGGATTAAAAGACGAAGAATATATTGACAAAATTCTTGACGAAATGACAATAACTAATATCCATTATAATCTAAGAGGAAATTTCCTACGATTCTTTAGAGAAAATATATCACATATTAGACAAGAAATGTATGAAGAGTTTCATACTTATATCACAGACGAAGACTTTGACTTGTATATAAAGAAAGCTGTCTTAAAATACGAAGGATACAATTAAACTTAATATTTTTAAAATATTAAGTTATTTTTAGGCAGACTCTAAGAGAATGACCAAATAAAAACATCATCTGAAGACTTTGTTCAGGCAGGACTATTAAAATCTTCCACCAATACTACATTTTATAATTTATACATATTAGTTTAATTTCGGCTTATTTCTCAAAAAATTTAACAAGTTTTTCGATGATAAGCTCTTTGGTAATACCATGTTTTTCAATTTCTTGTATTAGTAGTTTATAAGTGTAACTCTTATTTTTAGTATCAGAATTTTTAAAAATTTCCGTTAGACTAGAATGTTTTTTAGGACAAACTTGTGCTGTAATAAATGTATTTGAGTGACCTGGTAAGCGGGTACTACAATGTTTAATAAGTATGTCTCCATAATCTAACCAAAAAACTTTTTGGGTATTGGTCTGCCAAGGTAGTAATTCTTTTTTATACAAGACAACTGACTCTTTATATTCTAACGAGTTTATATAAATAATAAATCTTTGATATGAGTCACCAACATAATCTTTAACTTTGATAGAAAGATCTTCAGAGATACTGATAAAAATGTTTTCTATAAAAACAGAAAAATATTCATCATCTTCGTTTACTTTAAAAAAAGTGATTTGTTCGGGAACAACATTAATTTGATAACTATCTAACAAAATATTCTTTAACAAAAAAGGAATCTCTAAATCTATATTATCAACTTCATCAATTTCATCAATTTTGATAACATCACCTGACATTAACTTCAATAACATATTTGTTATTTTTGAATGTGACTATTCTTTTTTAAATTAAAACATTTAATTCAATTCATTTTTAAAAAAAAATTATAATAAATATGGGAAACAATTATAATATATCTTACAAAAATTATAATACTTATATAAGCCTTGTTTCAGACTTATATAAAAAACCTAAAAAACATCTTTACAGATATAAGATTATGATGAATAAAAAAAATATTAATATATATGATTTTTCAACTAACAATAACATCGATAATTTAAATTCTCCTATATCATCTCCTATAAATACAAATGAAAAGAATAAATTTATTTATATAATAAACTTAATAGAAAATTATATAAATAAGGAAAATATAGGAACACCAAGAAATCTCCTATTCAAAGATATAACCGACATAATTTACGCTGATAGTGATGATGATAATTTTATAATTTATAAATAAAGAATACATTAGAATGATTTATTCCCATAATCAATTAAGTCATACCCAACACTACGATCCATTCTAACACTATATTAAGCTTTCTTTTGATATAAGATCATATTATTGAATTAGAATATTGAATTAGAATATTGAATTAGAATATTGATCAGAAGATATTATAATCATAATTTAAATGTGTTTTTATAAATAAAGAATGTCATCTGGTAAGCATCTTATTTGTGATATTAAAAATATCAAGAATCACAAACTTCTTAACAGTCTAGAAGAACTTGAAAATATGTTTGAATATATATGTAAAATTTATGATTATACTATTTTAAATAAAGCAAAACATATATTTACCCCCCAAGGAATAACAATAATTTATATGTTATCTGAATCACATATATCAATTCACACATTCCCTGAAAAAAACTATGCTTCTATGGATATTTATACATGTAGAGAATACCCTAATAATGATATTTATATGGAGATACAAGAATATCTTAAAAAGATGTTTGATTCAAGTGATGAAAGTTTTATTATAATTGAGAGACAATACTCTACAAATAAGGATAAATATAGTTAAGATTTTATATTTTTAAAATATAAAATAATTTATTTTTTAAGTTATAAAATGCCATCTCGTAAACCATTACACAAATCAAAAAGAGCTTCACCCAAGTCAAGAAGTGTCTCAAGAAAATCAAAAAGGGTTTCAAGAAAAACAAAAAGTGCCTCACCCAAGTCAAGAAGTGCTCCAAGAAAGTCAAGAAAGTCAAGAAAGTCTTTACCTAAGTCAAAAAGTTCTCCCAGAAAATCAAGAAGGGTTTCCAGAAAATCAAAAAGTGATCCACGAAAGTCAAGAAGGGTCTCACGAAAGTCAAGAAGGGTCTCACGAAAGTCAAGAAGGGTCTCACGAAAGTCAAGAAGGGTCTCACGAAAGTCAAGAAGGGTTTCCAGAAAATCAAAAAAGAAATCAATGAGTAGTAATGAAAGAAGATGTAAGAATCTTTTAAAGAAAAAAATTAGTATTAATCTTAATGAATATAAAGATGGTGTATTTAAGTCAAGAAAACAAGCTATAGCTGTTTCTTATAATCAAGTTAAAAAGATGAGACCAAGTTGTAAGAAGTATTTTGGAAAGAGATAAATGATTTAAATCATTTAAATCATTTCATTATTTATAATATATTCATCAATCGTGGTAGCTATCTTAATTATAACAAGACATAGTAATCCATATCCTATAAATAAAATAAACATGTAAATAATATCATATTCGTTATCTTTATTAGTTTTATTATAACTATTATAAGTATGATTATAAGTATGATTATAAGTATGATTATAAGTATGATTATAAATTGTATAGTTTATCATAGATACAGCTTATAATAATATTTTTATAAATATTATTATTCTTTAAAATAAAACTATTAAAAAATCGGACGTTATGGACCACATTATTAAACAATATATCGATTATTCTTTGTTATCATCAATATCACTGTCTTCTATGTAATATGACTTGTATTTTTTAGAATAAAGCTGTACAAGATCTCCTCTTCCAATTGAATTTTGACGTGCAGTGTCAAGACTTAGAGAATAATCAAGTGATCTAAATCTTGTTAGAAGAGTATCAATATCAATTTTACACTTTATCCAATGCCAACTTTTAGGACGTAAAGCGTCAAGATTATCTAAAACAATATCTCCACATTTTCCTCCATAAGCTCTAATAGCAAAGTCTGCATTTTTTGGAGGGGTTGGTTGTCCTTTGTTGTCTTTTGGACCAAATGCTAAGAAATCCCAATGATTATGATTAGTTGAAAGTTTAATAATAGATCTTTTTTCGGATCTTTTTTCCCATATCTGAAAACAGCATTTAACCATCATTGGTGGATTAAAAGCACATGGATCAGTTTTTATTTCTCTATCGTATACAAGGTGAAAATTTAGACTTAGTTTATTCTGAATACTTATACGTCTGAAAGTTCTTGGTATAATAAAAGCTATTACATTTGCCCAATCAGAAGCGTGATTAAAAAATTTAACTGCAAGAGAGCTATTTCTACCAAATGGGGGATTACCAACAACAAGAATAGAAGAAGAAGATGATATATTTGGATTATAAGTAAGAAAATCTTGTTGGACAATATCTTTGTGTTCTGGTAAAATGTCGATACCAATTCTTTTTTCTGTTGGGATTTGAGTTAAAAAGCTACCATCTCCAGCGCTTGGTTCTACAACTAAATCCCAATCATCCCAGTTATAACGAGATCCAACTTTATTAATACATTTTTTAGAAACAGATGGAATAGTATAAAATTTATCATGACCATCATCTCGTACTTGATTGGTGCTATTTTTTTTGCTCATTCTAACTTGATAAAATATTTAAATATCTTAAAATATTTTACTTGAAATTCATTTTTATTTAAAGATCTTCTTCTGATACCCTAAATATCATAAGTTTTTTCCAACATTCATCATTAATAGATGGTCTAATGGCGTATTCATTCTTTGTATTATCAATTGACTCACTTGTCATTACACCATTTACTTTTATCGTTCCATGAGCATAACCTCCGTGTGATAATACAATTTTTTTTAATTCTTCTTTAGGAACTTTAAAAATATATAGTTCACCCAAATTTTCTTCTATATTTTCGGGGGATAATTGGTAGCATATCAATATATAAGATTCACAATACTGAGTTAAACGTAATTGGACAAAATTGAATTTACAACTATTACTCTTCTGACTAATTCCAAAGGAAATCTTTATTTCAAAATTCCTGGTATTTTTTGAACAATCTCCATTACAATCCTTAGCATTATTTTTTATATATTTAAACTTTTCTATGATATATCTTTCTAATAATGGACCATATTGTTGTGAAGATAAATTATAATATTTACAATAAATACATACCTCTTTTAAAGATCCAATTTTTAAAATATCACAATGATCTCTTTTTATGGTATGAAAAAAAAGTTTCTCTTTGATATCTCTAATATCTAAAGAATAAAAGTCAATTTTTTTATCATCTAACTCTTTTGGACTGGTCATTTAAATATTTTATTTATATTCTTTTATAACCTATAAAATTCATTTTTAATTTAAGGAGCGTTCTAACACCTTATAAACTTTTCTATTATCCCAAAGAGTAGAATAATAGTTCGTCTGTTTTAAACGATTTGAATAATAAGAACAACATGCCTTTGAAACTAATAATCTATCTTTCTCATATATTTCATCAACCATAATATCATACCCATCTTCATCTATTTTCATTGTTCCTATTATTAGAACATCAATATTTTTATAATATCCTATATCTATTTTTTTTTCTTTATTATTTAATAGTTCATTTAAGGCTCTTCCACATAAACGTGGACCTGTGATATCTAAAGAAGACTCTCCGTATAATTTATTCTTAATATTATGAAAAGCTTTATCTATAAATTTTTTTAATAAAGGATGACCAGCAACAGAAGCAATAAATGATATATGAATTGTACCAGGAGTTCTATCAAGAAAAGAAACAAATCCTATATCTTTTGGAATAAACATTCGTAGGGGAATAATAGTAGAAGATTTACAATCCAAATATACTCCACCGTCTTTATACAAAACCATATAGCGAAACAAATCAGCTTTATAAGCTCCTGGAATAATACTATTATATAAGTTTATATATTCTGGATAGTTCTTTTTTATATAATCCGATACCATAATATCATCATAAAAAAAGTATTCATATTCCAAATTCATGTAACGATTAATCATACAAGATTGATAATACTGAATATCCATATTATGAGTTTTATAAGTTTGATGTATTTTAAAAGGTATTTTCTGTTGATATTTATCCAAATTAGATGAAACATAAGATGTTATATTATACATTCTATTTATAACTTTAGGTCCTGTATCATCTTCTGATTCTTTTATTTGTTATAATATACACTAAAGATATAATCAACAATAATATTATTACTAAATAAATAATATAAAACAATTCTCGCATTTATTTATCTAATAATATTTTAATATTTTAAAGATTTATAAATATTATAAAATAGTACAATTTAATCCTAATTATACGAATGATTGTTAATTTTATAAAATTAAGAAACGTTGAGCAAGAAAACAACAATAATATTATTACTGACGATACATGCAATATATGTATCTTTTCTTCTTGTTTATTCATTCTTTATTTTTTATTAACTGTTCCTATGATATTTATGGATATAATTTTAGGAATTATGTACAAAGATAATTGCATTGCAAACTCTTCTATAAATATTAATGATTGGATGACAACAAATGGAATAGTATGTTATTTACATCTTTTTATTTTAATACTTTTAAACCGAGTATATACAGATAATACCTTTTTTAGAAAACTATTAAAGTATTCTGGATATATAATTAATATTATTATTTTAATATGGGCTATAATAGGATCAGTCATTTTTTTTAAATATTATTATACAGATAATAAATGCCCTTTGTTTTTTTATAATTATCTTCTTATAAGAATAATATTATCGCCTCTTATTGTTATTTTAAGGTTTATTGAGATATATAACGTTTAATTCTTTATTTTTTTTATATAAAATAATGTTAAAACAAGAATAGGAGATAATATAGCTGATAAAAAACACCATATACTGGAATAACTCCATTCATATGTTACTTTTGATATAAGATAAGTTAAACCAAAAAATAAAACTAAAATAATAGTTTTTTGAGATGGAAGATAGTACATAAATATAGAAAAAAGTATTATTACTTGTAAAATATACCATTCATCTTTAAAAGGCCACTGAAGTCTATTTTCATACATGATCTATCATATGGATAAGATAAACCATCTTTAGCATCTTTCATATTTTGTTTTATAGAGTTTGGAAACGAATAGAATATTATTATACCTATATAAAATAATAAACCTATTATAAAGGGTATTATTATTTTTCTATTTTCTCTATTTTCTCTATTTTCTTTATTTAGAATTAGAGGAGTTATCATGATTCCTATTCCAGCAGCCAATAGATGAAAAGGTAAAGTATATTTAGCATAAAGAGTACCAGTTTTATTTAAATTTTTATTATCAGTATCAATTCCTTTCCATATTATTGCCTCTGCTAACTGTATCTGACAATATGATAAAATTAACATTCCTATTACATATTCTTCAATAAATAAGGCAACTATACCAGATATCATTCCTATTAAATATGATATTAACGATGTCCTAAAACTATAGCACATTTCTTTTCTTTATTATAAATTTATAATTATAATGCAACTCACTTATGTAAAGCTGGAAAAAGAAATATTCAAATTGGTTTAGAAACTAATTATTTTGCAGCGATAATAAACTTTAAAAATGATTTTTGTATTTTAATTAATAAAAAATAATTAAAATGTCCAAGTACAATAATTATTGCAAATTCTTATAGGAATTCTTTGACATTCCAACGAATTTAGAAGATTTTACCAAAGATAAGAAAATAACTTTCGTATGTAAATCTAAGGGTCATATAAACACATTAGGAGTAGCTTCTTTTGGTAACAAGAAATCAAAGGTAGAAGCAAAAGAATTCTGTCAGGTATGTAAAGAAGAGATTGAGAACAATGTCAAGTCCGAGGATTTTAAGAAGGAGATAAAAGATAAATGTGGACATGATATTATTAGTGTTAACTTTAGTACTAAAAAAGTAGAGTATAGTTGCGGAAACTGTGGAAATATCTCAAGCACATTTATTTGTAATTTAGAAAGAGAAAATAGAACAAATACTTGTCCAAAATGTCAGAATGATAAGTTTAAAATTCCTTATGAAGAGATTAAAAAGAGAGTAGAAGATCAAGGAATGAAATTATTAACAGAAGAGAAAGAATATGAAAATAATAAACAAAAATTAAGAGTAATATGTGTTTGTGGAAATGATAAATACGAGTCTGTTCTTTTTGATATTAAAAGAGGTAAGAAGTGCTCTGAAAATTGTAAAGTTAGAAAATATGAAGATACTTGTATGAAAAGATACGGTGTAAGAAATGCTTCTCAATATCCTCTTGTTTTTGATAAGATAGCAAAGAGTAAAAATACCAAGTTATATGAATTTCTATCTGGAAAAAAGATATATGTACAAGGATGGGAACCGTATGCTATTGATTATTTATTAGGAGAATTTTGTGAAGATGATTTATGTTTTGGAAAAGATGTTCCAAGAATTGAGTATATTTATACAGATAATAAATATCATATTTATTCACCAGATATGTATATAAAGTCTATTGATACTATTGTTGAAGTAAAGTCAGTTTATACTTACAATATAAATCTTGATCAAAATTATGCCAAGTTTAAAAATACGTTGGAAAAATATAATTTGAAAGTTATGATTTACGATGAAAAATTAAACTTAAAATTTTTTAATTTTATTAAAGGAGAAAAAATTTCAAGTAACTTGTTAGTTTGAATTTATTTCGAAATATTATTCTTATATTTTTTGTGATAAATACAAAAAATATTTTTCTTTTTTTTGAAGTATAATTGTGGTTGAAATACAATCTATAAGACTGGAAAGCCTAACGCGCCTCCGCTTATACGAATAATATTATTATTAACAGCGGTGGTGATGAAGCAGTATTTGGCAGCATAACCAGATGTTACAGCTCCTTGTAGGGGAGCAACTGGTAGTAGATCACCAGTAAATGAACCACCTGATGGGTTGGACAAAGACTGCTGTGAACTGACTGCATCGTTGGATCCTTGTGGGACAATTGACACATTTGTTAACTTGCCGTAATTGGTTGATCCCATTGGATCTATGGCAAAGAAGTCAAGTGAGTAGGAATAGAGATGGTAACCAGTCTCGAGAGGGATGACTGGAGCATGGTACCATGGGTTAACAAGCGAGAAGTAGTCTGAACCCATCTGGTATAGACGCTGAGTATTCTCGTAGATGAGAGAAGTACTGGCAATTGGATCAACACCAGAGTTAAAATCAACAACACCAAACATAGTGTTATCAACTGATACGCAATCAATTGGTCCAAGGGGCAACTGTTGACTGGTAGTGTAGTTAGACCAAGAAGCAGGGTTGGTGATGTTACGAGCAGCCCAGAATAGAGACTTGATGGCATGTGAAAAACGAATATCAATTGGGGCAGAGGTAGTTGGGTTGTAGTTCTGGACTGGAGCAGTCTGTACCTGTTCAATTAGGATATCACGAGGGGCGCAAGCCATCTTCTTACGCTCATCATTGGATACGATAGCATAGTTAGCCCATACGTTAACTGGGCCCATAACAGCATCAGCGCTGGTAGCCAAATCTGATTGCTGAGCTGGGCGTGAAGTCCAGTAACCACAATCACCAACTGCATCAACATCACCAACTGCAGTGTAGGTATCAACAGTCAATAGATCGTAAATGTTACGAAAGGCAAAGTTAATTCTCATTTCATTGTATGGTAGAGCAGCAGTGGGTAGAGCCAAACCAGAATCACGCGAGAAGAAGAATGGTAGTGGCAAGTTTAGAGTAGCAGCGGGTAGAACCTGCTGACCATTTGCGTTAACATTTATCAATCCACTTGCACCGTTAATGGCATTGTTAGTTGAACCCAAGCATTGAGCAATAGATGGGAAGGCCAATGCTACTGGGTTAGTTAGGGCATCGACGTTACCAATCATATTGTTGTAACCATTACGCTTGCCAGCTGGAACAGTGAAGGCACTCCAGAAATCCAAGTGGTAGTTGTCAAAACGAGCAGCAACCAAATCGTTAAAAGTGATAGCGCATTCAGAGATAAGATTATGCATCAAGTTTCGGGTCCAACGTAGAACATGAGCACCTGGTTGGGCGCCAGAGATATGGGGATTTACACCACTGCAAGTTGGATTATAAGCCAATGTGTTATTTGCAGTAGCAGCAGTAACAGAATTTAGGGTTGCACGCAACCAAGTATACAAGAGATAATCACCAGCACGTGAGATAGAGACTGACCACTGCTGACCGAACTGGGGTTGACCAGAACGAGCACTTAGACAGACTGGTACCTGAGTGAACCAGGTAGCCTTGCGAATTTCTCTAACGAAATAAGCAACAGCGTCGGGGCCACCATACAAGTATTTCTCTTGTTCGTCATAAGTGGCAAGATCGATAAAACCGGAAGTCAAGTTAGATGTACATATAGCCATTTTTATTATAGACGAGATTTTTTTTTTAAATTTCAATTTTTTTTTCTAAAAGAGAAAAAAAAATCAAATAAAAGTTAAAAAGATATTAAATTTTAAATTGGATGGAAATTGATATATTTAGTATAGATAAAAAGATAAGAGATGCTTGGAATAAAAAAAAGGAAGATATTAAAAATATTGATACTCAAATCCAAGATCTAAATGAGATAAAAAAAACAAATGAAAATATATCATTACATGTGATAAGAGATATCAATGAAAAAATAAATAAATTAAATAAACAAAAAGAAGACATTGAAAACATCAATATAATTCAAAACTTTTATATTATGGACTTTTCTGATCTTATCGAACAACATAAATATCTCATTCCAAATAAAATATCATTTATGGGAAAATCAAAAAAACCATCTAATGAGCTATCTAACTCTTATATAGACATTTTAAGAAAATATGATATAGAATATAAAGAATTTGAAGACATTATAGAAAAAAATAAAAAAGTAGAAAAAAAGAATTGCTCTTGTGGGTTCTCTTGTTTTATAAATCAACAAGAACAAAATCTTGAAATATGTGAGAACTGTGGTAAACAAGAAGAAAAATCTTATAAATCTTTAAGCTATAAAGATATATCTCGTATCAACATGTCAAGTAAGTATTCTTATGAAAGAAAAATACACTTCAAAGACTGTATTAATCAATTTCAAGGGAAACAAAACTCTACAATAGATGAAAATGTATTTAAAAATCTTGAAGAACAATTTGATCGTCATGGCCTATTGGGAGAGAAAAACACTTGCAAAAAGATAAGATTCCAAAATATTACAAAGGAACACGTTTTACTATTTCTAAAAGAAAATGGTCAGTCCAAACATTATGAAGATGTTATTTTAATATATCATAAAATGACAGGAAAAAAGGTAGATGACATATCATATTTAGAAAATCAACTTATGGAAGACTTTGATAAAATTTCTAATCTTTACGATAAGAAATTTAAATTTACTGGAAAAATAGAAAGAAAAAGTTTTATTAACACACAATATATACTCTATCAATTATTAAGACGACATAAATATTCTTGTAAAAAAGAAGATTTTAATATGCTCAAGACCTTAGACAGAAAAAGTTTTCACGACGACATTGTAAAAGAATTATTTGAATTCTTAAACTTTAATTTTACACCAATCTTTTAATTACCAGTACTTCCAAAACCTCCTACACCCCTCTCTGTAGAAGACATAAATGTACTAACCTCTTCTGGTTCAAGAATAACATAATTTTGAATCAACATCTGAGCAATACGGTCTCCCTTAACAATATTAAAAGGCTGATCAGATAAATTAAACAATAACACACCAACATTTCCTCTATAATCGGAATCAATTACTCCAGCACCAATATGAATACCATTCTTTAAAGCAAGTCCGCTACGAGGAAGAATATGACCAAATGTTCCATGTGGTAACTCTATTGATATATTTAGTTTAACCAACATACGCTCAGATGGAAGAATAGTGGTATCAATTGGAGAAAATAGATCCAATCCCGCCGAATGTTCAGTTCCTCTCTTAGGAATATAAGAGTTATTTTCAAGTCTAATAACCTTCAAAGATGACATTTTTATTACTTATATTACTTTTTAAAGATATATTTAAAATATAAATATATAAAAATGTCAGAACATCCTCAAATGAGTACACTAAAAGATATATATAGAGATAAAATGATTAATGAATTTACAAAATTTCTTCAGGTATATAACCAAATATCTAACTCAAATTATATTCTTGATATAAGAGGAGAATATGATGTATTTATACATTTTTTAGGTAACTATATTTATACAAGATATAATCATGAAACATGGGATAAAAGTTCTATAAAATTCAGCGATGATATTGTGATTGATCTATCACTCTTTAAAAATACTCAATATTACAAGTCTGTTAATGACTTTTTATTGAGTCTTAAAAAAGCCTTCTTTGATTCTCTTGATGACAATGTTTACAACTATCTAAAAACGACATCAGATTATGATGACGAAGAAAAAAGAGTATGTACAGAGTTTTATGATAGAATTTCTAATCTAAATAATGCTATGAAACATCACACATTTGCTTCAACTACAAAGCCAGAAATGTCTTCTGAAACAATATCAAATTATAAGAAGGAATTGAAAGAATTTAATAATTATGTCTATTATATATCAACAAAGAAAGAACTATTTGAGTTGATCAAAACCTTTGATGAAAAGATTAGAACACTTTCTTCCAATAAAAACTATACTGAAATTTTATTTAACGCTTAAAGATTTTTAATTATTTAAATAATTAAAATTATGGCAAGTCCTGTAAAAAATCAATCTGTTAATATATCTCAATCATCTGATGCTAATAATAATACTAATAATAATGCTAATAATAATGCTAATAATAATACTAATAATACTAATAATAATACTAATAATAAATTTAACTTTATGTACTCAATGGATATAAAAACAATTGCTCTCTTTTTTTTCTTTACAGTATCATTAATTGTCTCATATCTACTCTATAGAAAAATAAAAGAGACAGATAAAAAAATAGAAAATATCGAATCTACTATAGATAAAAAAGTAAGTACAATAGATACTTCCATTCAAAATCAACAACAATTCATCAATCAAAAAATAAATCTACTTGAAGCAATGACTGCTCAACAAAAATTAATTATCAATCAAAAAATGGATGAATTTAGTACAGTAGTTCAATCTAATATATCATCTCTAAAAAGACAACAAAATGAATTTCTTGACAAGGTTAACTCTTCAAGTTATCAAAATGTAATGAATCAAAATCAAATGAACCAAAATCAAATGAATCAAATGAACCAAATGAATCAAAATAGTAAATATTTCCCACAAATATCTCCTCAAACAATCCCACAAACACCTCCACAAACACCTCAAACACCTGTAGAAACACATCAAGAGATTCCCAAAACATATCCAGAGGTATATCAAAATTATAAAGAGAAAAATAATAGATCAGATAGAGAAAGTGATATATTAGAATTAGATACAACAAATTATAAAAAAGAAAGAGAAGAGACTTCATCAATGGGATTTGAGTTTTTGATTATGAAACCTAATATATCTAATATATCTAATATATCTAATATATCTTTATCACCAGCTTCTATACAGAATGAAGAAGATAGTCAGGATGATGAAGATGACTTGGATGAAATACTTAAAGATGAATATAAAGAATTAGAATAATTAATTAAATAATATATGAGTCAGTCAGATATATTAAATATAACTAATTATAATAATTGGTATAATAATTATTATGATTATTTAATGGATATGTTTAATATTTTAATTAATAATTTAAAAAATAAACGTCTAAAGTATAAAAAAGACATATTATTTGATAATTTTTGTGTCTTTATTTATAATAATAGCTCTAAAAAGATAATAATATAAATCTAAAATGGATAGATTAGAAAAAAACGATATAGCGGAAGAAAATGATTTTGATACCCAGGAACTCGACATCATAAACAAAAAGATTAATCATAATAATAAAATACATGATATTATATACGACACGATATTTGAGATTAAGTCTTATATAAAGGATAATAGCTTGCCAATGTTTGAAAAATTTGAATATATTGATTTTTTTAACTTGATAGAAGAACAAATAAAGTTTTAATTATATTATCAAATATAATTAAAATATAATTTGAATATAATTTGAATATAATTTGAATATAATTATTCTTAATATACTTTTAATAATGTCTGAACAATACATTCATTTAACGCCTTTGAAATGTCTGAATATTTTTTATATTGTTTTCTCTGTTCTAAAAACTCATCTTCGTCTATTAATGATTCAACATCCGAGTCAGATGTTTCAATTAATTCTGGAGCAGGTTTATTTTTAGAAGATAAAGAAACGTTAACAGGAGATTCTTGTAAAATTACCTCTTGTAGTTGAGGTGATAGTAATAATGGTTGTTGCTGAGGTAATGGTTGAACTACCTGTGGTGGAGGTGATGGTGATGGTGGTGGAGGTGATGGTGATGGTGGTGGAGGTGATGGTGATGGTGGTGGAGGTGATGGTGATGGTGGTGGAGGTGATACTAGTCGAACTACTTCTGGAGATTCTTGAACTACCTGTGGTGGTGATGGTTTTAGACCAGATAACAAAGGTGAAGATGGAAGTCTTACCTCCAGTAAGACTTTTTTAGGTTTTAATGATTCTTTTAATCTTTTAATAATTTCTTTACTTCCAACAAAAAGATTTCCCTGTATAGTTTTTTGATACGGTATATCTTCTGGTATATCTTCTTTGTCTATAC
>Ga0209491_10002565_pt1 | contig 32119 bp, 32 predicted proteins | sample BON02_FD_187213 | JGI IMG/M metagenome (GOLD analysis project Ga0209491, IMG submission 187213) | Freshwater microbial communities from Lake Bonney liftoff mats and glacier meltwater in Antarctica - BON-02 (SPAdes) (version 2) | ecosystem: Environmental > Aquatic > Freshwater > Ice > Glacier...
CCATTTCTCCCACTGTATAACGATGGTGGCACTGTACAGAATTTTTCGGCATGGTATGAGAACCCACCATACAGAGAAAGGCCCAAGATTGACAAAATCCATGCCGCTATACAAACACGAAGATATATTTTATGCATTTTGAGATACACATGATATAAATATATTATATTATATATTTAAAGTAAATGAAAAAGAAAATAATGTTGACAGGTGAATATAGATTATGCATAATATATCTATCAATCGAGGAATACCGCGAACAAAAATATGTTAATGTCTGCTCTGAATAACCTCATGCTGATGTTACCATCAGAGGTGCAGAACAAGATTCACACAAATTTGATTGATATGTTAAGAGATGAAATTTTTTCTTGCAAAAGCCGTGTTTTTTTGAATTGGCGGAAGCAGGAACTTCACTATCAGCATTCGGACAAGTGTCTGTACATGCTATTGAAGAGTTACGACATTGAGCGGTATGGATTCACGGGTGTAAATGTGAAGAATCTGGGCGTCACAGGAACACTTGAAGTCGTATCATTCAACGTGCAAGTGGAAATCCAGCAGAATGAAACCCATGTTGTACACAACTTCTTGAAATGCCTTTTAAGACACGTTGCCAAAGTGCACGATCACACTGTTGCAGACAAAAACAAAGTCGAGATTTTGAATGTCTGTAATTCGAGATTAATATCCCAAACTATTGCACGCGATCGCCTTGTATATGGTTTGATGAAAATAATAAACGGAAATTGTAATTTTTCTTGATAAACAGTTGCAAGTTTTTTTGTTGTCTTTTTGAAATGATAACAATATCTGTTTTATATATAAGACACAATTTTTTTACAGTCACAGTGAATACTACTGCATAGATGCCGCCTACATACTATGGGAACCTATCGCCAGATGTTGAGGAAAGAATGATACATGCTGCCATACAACTTAGTATGGAAGATAAACCGAAAAGTTCAGAAGAAAAAGAACAAATTATCAAACAAAAATACAGCAGCTCACATGGAGGATCCGGGGCACATAGATTTGATAGTCATTTCCGAAATTTGAACGACGTAATTACAAAGTCGCGATTACCAAATAAGGACGAAGGACCATGCATGGTGTTAGACACTGCAGATGATTCAGGAAGTGATACTATGCAGTCGCAATCAGAGCGGGCTAGACATAGTAGAGCATTTCGTATAGGCAGTCCGGATAATATTCGTGTGTCGAAGAAATCAAAATTTGACAGTGATGATGATGTCATGATTACCTCTCCAAAATACAGGGCTGGTAGAAGAAAAATTCCCAGCGATAGCGATAGCGATGATGACGATATGGCTGGTAGTTCAAAATTACCGCACAAATTCCGTAACTATGATAATGGATACGACAGCGAGAGCGATGGGGAATTTGAAAAATTGTTAAGTAAAATTGACACAGGATGTGTATCAGATGATGTATATTTCTGCGGGTTCGCTAATGATTGCTCTAAATGTTATAGAAACAGCCTGCTCTGGGTTTTATTATCATGTGATATGCTTCTGGAAAAAATCAGAGAGCATAAAAAACAGGGGTTACTGCCACGATGCTCTGAGTTTGACGAGTTTTTGTTGCTGCTTTATGACAAATGTCAGACAAATAAAACTATCAGTATCGATGAGGAGTTTGAAAATAGCAAATGTTTAAAAATCAATACGGAAGTAATGCTGCAAGGCGCTACGACATTTTCATCGTATGCAGAACAGTCTCCAACTGAATATCTAGGAGAAATGTTTAGGGATTGTGAAAACACGACACACGTCACCAAACAACTCATGTCGCACAGAATATTAAGTTCAAAACAAAGAACAAACAGTGATAAATCTATCACATGGACGACATTTGTCCTTCAAGATTTCATACACAGTGCATCGTGCAAAGTTGTTGACGAGAGTTGTTTCAACAATGTCGAGAGATTTGATATTAAAGCATCAGGAAAAGATATGGATGCTGAATTAATGACGATGAATATTACTATGAAATTGCCAGATATATGGTGTCTCGACGCTGCAAATAACGAGGTCCCAAAATTTGCGCATCAATTTACACTTTCGGCCCCAAAAATGAAGAACAAGGATTTATTAAGCCGTGGAGTATACCAAATCATAGGTTGTGTAAGTCACAGCGAAATACAACATCATTATGTCGCATGTATATTCAAGAACAACCAATGGGTTTGCATGGTATGTTTTTCATTTCTTATTCAAATTTTTCATATTTACACTCAAAGACACTAACATTCCTTGTGACATATTCCAACAGAATGACTGCAGTCCTGGTAATCATAAGGTAACATTTCAAGAAGTTGTATCGGGCTACGTGGATCATCGAAACCCAACTGTGCAATTCCGGCCAAAAATATTTCTGTATGAACTTATAGAAATCGAGAAATATTGTTCTGATTCCTACAGTTGGAGCATTTTCCACACTCCGGAGTCTCGAGAAGGACATCTGTAGTGTTTTTTTGTGTGTTCCACTTTGCAACCGCTTGGTTTTGCGCAAACGGGGGAAGGTACCATTTTCTAGCCTCACTGTTCCACCTTGCTCTGTTGTATGGGCGTACTGTTGAGTTTTTCTTTTTGAAATCTTGTAAATCAGAATATGGTACTGCCAGAAAGGTCGATGTAGCATTGACGCCTTGTAGAATAATGTTTAATAAGCACATTGACTTGTCCGCTGCCGAGTTTGCTACCAGATACTGCACAGCGTCGAATGAGTCCAATACGTATTTTTTGTAGGTTGAGCTCATGCCGATTACCTCTTTATTGAGCATGATGCGGTTTTTTATTATATCCGCCTCCTTGATGTAGAAGTCAACATAGTACTGCTGTCCCTTGCGCCCACCTCTTCCAATGGCCTGAGATATGGTCTGTATTGACATTGGGGTTCCGATGACTACTACTTTCAAAACCAGTGGTAGGTTTATTCCAACTCCGAAGCTTGCATTGGTTGCGACCAAAATGTCGATGTTGCCAATCACAAATTGTTGTTGAGTTGCTGATCTAGAATCGTCACCGAGACCTGCATGATAAAACTCTACTTTCTTGTTTGGTATATGTTTTTGTATGTGTTGTTTCAACTTCTCCACATCGCTTCGGCTGTTACAGAGCACCAGCACCTCTCCGCCTCCGTAGTAGTTGACAGCTTTCAGGATGCTTTCATTTGTGATGTCTGACTTGCTGTGCCATGTACAGTTTTTCGACCCACACTTGCAATTTTGGTTGTGTTTTGAAACGGAATGAATGCTTAGAAACAGATTTTTTTTAGCGTTGTCGTTTTCAAACATGACAGGATCTGTCATGTGAAGGAGAGTCTTGATTTGGTTGGTCACAAAATTATTGCAAGTCGCAGAATAGCACAGGATAGGCACGTCTTTCAATTCATTGCGGAGCCAGTCGACCTTCATGTAATCAGCTCGGAAGCTGTTGCCTGATTCGATAATGAGGTGACACTCGTCCAGAACAAAGTAAGCAAACGGAGTATCTTTGTGCATTTTCAAGAGCTTTGCGCGAAAAGCACTTGTTCCAAGTTTCTCGGGAGTACAGAAAATGATTCTTGTTCGGTTTTCTTCGCTGACAGTGGTGCCAAAGACTTCCTTCTCATCCAGATTCTCTTCCTCCGCCGATTTCGAACTGCTGAGGTTGAATGCGAGTTTCTTCTTGTGTACATTGTTATTTATCTGAGTGACCTGATCTGTAATAAGACTGCACAATGGACTGATCACAAGTATTGTATAGCCATGAAGAATTGCAGGCATCAGGTATGTGAGCGATTTGCCGCTCCCAGTTCTGAATCGGCAGATAACGTCGTTTTTACTTGTACTAATGTGCCGAATCAAATCGAGCTGGTAATCATGGTACTTTACAATACCAAAGTAGTCCATCAAGGTTTGTTTTTCAGAGTCCATTTTGGGCCCGATTGTGGGACCCTCGTATTGTGTTCTAGGTATGTGTGAAGATTTTCTTTTCATATGGAACTCACTCGATAGTGTATCTTAGTCACAACGTCTTGGCACTTGCCCTCAACCTATTTTGGGTTTTGATTTTCTTGCACTGTGACTGAGTAACATCTATACGTGGCAAGACGTTCATGCCATTCAGACACTTATCAGTGATCAAGACGTTTGGTGTGGTAACTAGGTAACAATTTGGAGACTATGATGTGTAATTATGAGAACATACAACGCTCGTTGTCAAATAAAGAAATCGGTGGGATGGGCGTTATCAAATCGACTACAATCATGTTGATTATCTGTAGTTCTTTTTGAGCGTCTTGGTATTCACTTTCTTCCAGTTTTTCGCGGTGGATTGTCAATAGAGACTGAATTTGCTTGTTTTTTAGGTTATGTATCTCTTGAGATTTTTGCAGCGTGCTGTGTAGAGAGTATGGGTTATCAGTAGCTGCCAGGGAAGTCTGCAGTGTGTTTACAATCATTTTCTGTAGTGCGATGTTATCCTTGTGCACAGTTCGTTGTTCTTGCAAAACTTTGAGATATCGAACTGATTGGTATATTGCAGATTGCGACTTTGCGTACAGCTTGTTCATTTCCTCAATCTCTTTATGTTGACGGTTATCTCGAATCAATAATGCAAGAGAACAGCATATTATGGCCAGTGTGAAAATGTCTGTATTGTCACGAAGTTTTGCTTCATAAACCACAAGTGCTGTTCCAATATCCCAAGTGCCATACTGTTTTGTAAAATCAGTCAAACTCGCATTCGAAATATTTAAAACAGAAATCACGAGCTCACGGAGTTCCTGTGTGATGTTATCAGCATTGATTTTGAGCACATTCTGAATCATTTTTTGCTTCTCAAGTATGACACTTTGGTAGTTAGTTTCCACAGGACACGTTAATAAGGACTGGTTGCTGATTTGTTTAGCCCCGTGTTTCAAAGTTGAGCCTAGAAAGTTTGCATGTGTATTAGGCCTATATTTTAAAGTTGAGTCTGGAATGCTTTCACGTGTGTTAGGCCTGTGTTTTAAAGTTGAGTCTGTAATTTTTCTAATTCTATTAGAAATGGGTTCACTTACAGACAAATACGCGTTAAATGCAAGATTCGCCGCAATCGCACATGGTAGGAGTGGATTAACATTGGATGTTGTCACGTTCATCGGTTACAATTTTGTTACTAATACTTGAATTGCTGTCTTATATACTGTTGTGTTACTAACACAAACAACAAAACACAGATAATCAGTCACCTGAAAAACGCGCAATTCATCTAGTTTTCTCGCGTAATCAAAATAGTAGAGACAGTTGAAAACATTATTTATTGGTCATAGCAACTTTTAGTATATAAGATTCATTTGTAAAAAGATTGAAACATGTCACCACCAAATCTCTTGCTTATTTGTTTAATTGCTTGGATTCTGTCTCTGGTAGGCATCTCGTTTTATGGCGGATATTCAGACAGTGCTAAGAATTTCTGCACAGGTCAAGCAGACACCATGTCTGAGTATGTAGGACCTAATGGAAATGTAGTGTCGTGGCTACAACGCTATGCACTTGTTTCGTCGTTTCTATGCATAGCTATACCAATATGCATGTTGCTGTTCCAGAAATGGAGAATAGAATCGGCTGAAGAAGATGAAGAGCCGAGCTCTATCGCAGTCATCTCGTTAATTTTGTTTGTTATCATCACTGCTGCATTCATTATGGACGCTGTCTTCATACTGGCATATGTTCCAGACACCTGTAAAAATAACCAATTGGGAGACAACACCTCTTTTGTGATTATGATTATCCTAGTTGTGGCGACCACGTTGTCATTGTGTGCTTGTTGGTATCTGTACACAAAATCAAGACGGTAGCGTTGGTCTGACTGAATGAAAAGAAAAAAAAACACGAGTAGTGCTTTTCTGTTGTGGGAAGGTGTGACAAGTGTCAAACATGGAAACAAAATTCAAAAATGAAGAATCTTACGACTCTCTGGCTAAAATGGCGCATTCGGTGTTTTCTGAATTGTCAGCCGGATTTGTCGAAAATATATACCACAAAGCATACATACATGAGCTCCAGCTTGCCGGCGTATCACACGAAACAGAAAAGGTGATTCCTATTGTTTACAAGGAAGTGCAAGTCGGCTATGTTCGATGTGATCTACTGGTTGAGGCTAACATTCTCATTGAGATCAAAACAGTGCAAAAGGTGCTCCCGCAGCACCTACTACAACTTGAGAGATATGGTAGCCATTTGAATATTCAGAAAATGATGCTGGTCAATTATCCCATCCAGAAGGACAAAACAGTCGAAATTTACGTATACAATAATGGAGATTTTCACAAGTTTGGTTGAAGCGTTCTTGTGCCTAGAAGACGATTGTATATAAACAAAATTGTATTGTGTTTTACCCAATGTCCGATTGCAGACCTTCATATCTTCTCATGATTTACTCATTTTTACTTTTTTGGAAAGTATACCACCTTGAAAACTTCACCCGGTTCCAATCGGGAATGATAGCACTTGTGTTGTCTTACATCGTCAATTTCATTTGTCCTGCTACCTACAGTCTGATTTCGCTTGTTGTTCCAATATGCATGTGTATTCATACTATTCGATATGAGAACAATCCCAGCGTCCCAGAACTCCTCATTTTCATGCTGATGACGCTTGTATTCATTGGAGTGTCCATGTCCATCTGTTTGCATCGGTACTTTTCGCACAAAGCTTTCGAAACATCGAGGTCCATGCAATTTATATTAGGGCTCGTTTCATGTTTTTCATACCAAGGCGATCCTTTGTGGTGGGCTGTTATGCACTCCCGACACCATAAATACTGCGACACTGTAAGCGATCCACATTCAGTGTCTCATAATGGGTTTTATTACGCATTTATCGGATGGATAATCAATCCGAGGAATTATGATTTACAGACTGAAGATTACAATTGTCTTGCTCCTGGTTTGATGGTTTCGGAACTACGCATGCTTGCAAGGATACACATGCTCCCTCCGCTAACAACGTGTTTGCTTGCAAATATTTACTTTTGTAACTCAACTGTGCTTTTTGCTTTGCTACTGCCCATGGTAGCATGCCGGATTATTACACTCTTGTTCAATGTCGAGTACCATCCGACCAGCACAAAGAATAATATTTGCAAGGCAATTGACAACAATCGCTTATTGGCGCAGCTTGTTGGAGAGTCAAAACATAAAGATCATCATGGCCATCCGAGACGTGCACATCGACCCGATTGGGATCTGCCGTATTTACTAGTGCTCAGACCTCTCGAACTTGCCGGATGTATATGGAATTTAAAGTAAAAGTTTATATATAAATGAATTGCGTTGCATGATTAAATGCCATCTCAATTGATCTCTTGTAAAAAAAAGACATGTATTTGCCATTGCAAAGGCAATATATCAAACATAGTTCTCTGTGATTCTATACAGATAAGGCCTGAGGTATCATGCATCCTAGTGACATGGATGGAATCTTGCAATATTTTGGTGAAGAAGGTGACAAAATTTCATATAAGTGGCTACCAATGTCTTATATTTGAAAGCATATTCTCACCGAGTTTGGCACTCGATTGCAATCAAAAAGAGTTTGAATACTGGGTTGAAAAACACTGGCAGAATGAAAAACCAATGTACACGAAAATTCATGACTGTATAAAATACACTCAAATAAAACCATGGGCGCCAGACATAAAAACATTCTACGATAAAATTGTAGAAAAATTGGTTCTTTTGCACAACAAGACAGACCAAAGTATGGAGTATGTAATCAATTCAAGAATCAAGCAATATAATGTAAGATGGGATATGAAGAAACAACCTTCAAACTCATCAACATAGACTTGCTCGTCGAATTGAGAAAGATATCCTTCTGATTAGAGTTGAACACTAAAATCATATGACTGATGGACACTGGGTTTTTTTGTGGTCGTGTCACAATGTTGTTCACATTGAAAATTGTTGTTTGTGTACATAAGCATACTCGAATCACATATACAATCCAAAGACTATTACCATGGAAAACATATATAAGAGACACCGAGAATAAAAACACAATGGAGCGCTTGTCGCATGCACATTCATGCTCATCAAGAGACACATCATCATGTATGATCCAACAACTCGACAATGAATCCCGTAGAAATGCATTTTTAAACGAAGCCACTTTCGAGAAGGAGTGGCTTGAGTTTGAAAGCAAAAACGGAATTTATGAAGAATTCATTCGCAAAAAAAATATAATCGACCGAGCTGTCAAGACCGAGGGCATGCATATCAATGTAAACATATTGATGGTTCTGATTGACAATGTCACGTTGAAAAACATGCGCTGTGCTGTGTGGTGTATGATTGTGTGCTGCATGCTACGAGAACTTGTGGACATGCTGTCCTGTTCAGAGAATGAGCCTGCTGAACAAGAGATGACACGTCTCATCAAACAAAAACTAGAGTTGTACGACAAAAATCACATTCATGAAATAGCTGGCCTGACCATTCATGACATTGACATTCAAGTAGCAGAGATTTCCAGAAAAATACAAGAAATTGACTATAATCTCCAATACCGAAAGCATCGACACACATTACACTTTGAAGTACTTGCAAAAGTTTCTGTGTTTATCCAATCAATAGAATACATGACAACAGTGACAATACAATAATTAGGCCAAGATCAATCTGTATTAACATAAAACTACGTTGTACATGTCACGCGCCAGTGATGTCTTCGGGCGATTTTGTCGTCTGTGTCATTGAAATCATAGTTGACAATGTTTTCGGTGATCATGTTGAACCGGAAAAAATTCAACCAGATTTCATTGTCTTATGTCGACCTTGTTTGCGGGGTTGACGATTGTGAACGTGCATGTGTTCAGTTTTTCGTATAGAGATGCGTGTATATTGACTCCTTTAACAATGGCAAACGAATAGTCTGTAACTGTCCGTATGGTTCAATCTTGATTTTTCTCACGTGGACCCCAGTCTGAAAGGAGCAGTGTTTTCAGCCATTACAAAATTACTTACACCACGTAATCCTGTTAAATGAGGCAAACAGCAATGAGTGTAACCAGTGCATGTATTTGCAGAGGTCAACATATGATTGTCGTACTGTAGCATGTATGTATTTTATATATATGTTTGGGTTTTCCCAGAGTGTTAATTGCTACCAGAAATCCCAAAACTTGTCTATATTTGCGTGTTTTTTGTATTCCTATATGAAAATGTATATATGGTACTTTTTGCTTGTCCGACAAGAGACATACCCATGATCAACTTTATCAACAAAATCTTTTCGCGGGTCCCGTCTGCAAAGAAATGTGGAAATTCCGAGAAATCAATTCTGTACCGCACCATCAACTCAAACATTATTTCGTTGCTCTGTGATACCAAAGGCGTGCCAGATAGTTCACTTCATACCAGCACAACGATTGTGATGCTGAGCGAAAATATCGAAAGCATCGTGCATGATTTTTTATGGACGTGTCGGTGTTGTTCGTCCGCAATCGACATTGTAGATACTTTCAACGCAATGCACGTCACTGGAATATTGGCTTCAAAATGCTTCTACGTTCTCTCGCTATACGACCCAGAGTATCGCATAGGACAAACTACAATCCAGAGTATATTTCCTGACGAAAAAATCATTCATGTTTCACAGAAATGCATCTTGACTCTCACGTATTCAGAGTTGGTGTACGTCTTGACCAATATACAACAGTATTGGAATGTCCTGGTAAAGCTCGACACTACAAAGGCGTGTTCCCTGCTCGTCTTGTGCATGACCCGATTTGGATACCTGTGTTCGCACCAACTTCCGGAAAAAATTTTGGATGACCTGCAAGAACGAGAAGACATTGGTACAAACACCCGCTTATTCGTTACATCAAAGCTGTGTTGTCGCCATTTCATAAACACGTTTGTGTGCATGGGGAGGGATATATCCATCTACCACAACAGTAATTTGTTGACACATAAAATCATGTCACTGCATCAGACCCTAATATTTGTCGTGGATCAGGTTACAATTGCAAACACCAAATTGCCAACTCACATCCACCCTGCAATCGAGTCTTGCTTTGCCAAGATACAGCAAAATAAGTCATGTTTCGAAAAAAAAGAGAGTAAAGAGGTGCTGTGTGATCTTATCAAGACGAATCCAGTGCGATTGTGGGACTTTCTTGTACAAAGACTTGGTGAATGCAGCATGGGACAACCCCCCAGAAAAATCTCAGACAACTTGAAACAACTTTTGCTGGATGCCATTGTTGCAATTTCTCCGGAATACAACAACGTGGACAACAATATAGTGACAGATTCATGTATCAACATTCTCAAAACAGCGCTCGAATTCTTCTACATAGTGCCCTCGGCTGACAAATTTCGTGAAATCAATCTCATGCAAGAAGTCTGTCCTGGGCAACGTTTAAATTATGCTCACGACTTTGTGCATTTTGATACCGGCCAGTTGTCACAAGTGGTTTATCTGCACAATATACAGTTCAAGGCGAAGCCTGCTCCGTCCACCATTGCAGATTGGGATCAAACAGAGGTCGCCGGACCCATTGCCGCTTTTTTGCAGCTGGTACCAGACCTTCAAATTTGGTACAGCGATTCAGACGATCCCATTGGAATCCTCTCCGACCTCCAACAAATCACAAGACCAGATGCTTCAAAACAAACTGATCAAAACATCGACAACAGCACAGTCATTGTTGCACGACAATTTAATAAACAATGGTCAATTGTTGTCAACAAAATAGATGCATTTTTGGTGGATCGATACAACAACAAGACATATAGAACTTCACACACTGGAACAACTCACCACCGTATTTTTAGCCTTCTTGTGCTGTACTTGCGCAAAAACGGACTCGTCCAAGGCATATGCACACTTGCCATAAACGCTCTCAAAATCAACAACTAATAAGTACTTGGATCGTCTTCTGTTGTGAGAATCTGTGACTTGTCGACTAGATTGTCTTTTTCCAATTCCAAAGGTAACACCCTCTCTATGTAGTCAAAGACTATGTTACAGAACAACAGAATATGGAATACACTGACTATGTAAACCCAAAAATCCATGTAACAGCCAAGATGCATGCTTTTTCACTTTTAAACACAATGCTGGTCGAAAAATAGATTATTTCATATGTGGACAGAAATAGAAAGCTTCACATCCAAACTCAGATCATGCCCAAAAATGTTGACTCCACCACAGAAGATACGTTTGTACTTCTAAACATCAAATATCACAAACTTGACGTTTTTCGGATCTTCATGAACCTGGTATACTCTTCTGGGATTACTTGTAGGATTTATGTATATAAGTAAAAGCAATGATTTTTGTAATGATGATTTCATATACAGACTGCAAACACATACAATACAATTCAAAATGGATTGAGAAATGGAATTTTTTCGATATTCATCAATCAGAAGCTTTGTGCGACATGTTGGACGTGAAGCGGAATCTTTTGACTAAGGTTGAAGAACACGCTCGTCATGGTTGTCCTCTTCAAGACTTAGACAAACCCCATTTTTATGGTGTCGATTCTACTGTTAAGAATAGCTATCCAAAATCAGCAATCAGATCGAAATTCTAAAATAAATCTGTTTTGAAATCCATTTGGCTATCCGACTCAAAGACCATTTTCCTTACGCAAGCATCTGTGTAATCCAGACACATACATGAAAATATAATTTTATGTGGAATTTGTTTATTCACTCAATATCCACCTTTCATACATATGTGATATGCAATGAAATGACGGTGCGCAAGAGAAGGACTCATATCATCGAAAATTTCCCAGTTCAACTCCCGTCGAATGTAGATGCGGATTTCGACCTTGTTATTACACATATTTTCTTTTGCCAGAATTTGTCTACGTAGTTCAGAAGCGTCGGCCACATCGTCGAAAACATGATACCATTGTCTGTCAATAGGCCGTCCACATATTTTAAATCTTGGATGGGATCGGGTTTTGTACAAGTCGTGTTTCTGCATTGTCAACACAGGCATTTTTTTTAGCACTCCGAATTGCTCGCATATATATCATTATGGCAAAGTCGCAATCCCCATTTGCATTGTGAGTGGAAGCCTCAATAGCGAAAGATGACCGAAACTCAAGGTTCTTGCCAACAAATGTCTGTACCTCTTCATGTTTATCTTTCTGCACAATGCAAGTTTTTAATTGGTGATACACATAGTGCAATGCCCTCAAGATACTCAAAAACACATTTGATTGAATAATAAACTTATTCCTATTTTTAGATAACCATCGATAAATAGCACTGGAGCGCTATGTAAGTGGCAGGTATAGAGATTATTTCTCAGTAAGCACGAGCATGACCTCACTTGCTGAACGAGGACTTGCGCGAGATGTCAAGGTCGCGCAGACCATTCGTGAGAAACCAATATACCTTGCGCTTCAAAATGAAGTAGACAATGAAAGTAATCTAATATACGAGGACGAGACGGAATCAAGACAGGATTTGTTGGCCGTTGCCGCACCGTACTTTACTAGTCTTTTGATTATGTTTACTGTCGCCCAGGAATACAATATTGTTGTTGCAAAATATCCGTTGTGGGTGGAAAACGTGTTTACACGCAACACAATCAAAACAAACCTGGTTTACATGGAATACATGACGGGCTCGCACATCTGGTCGACCAACCATTATGATAACCCGTACTTCAATTTTTTCTGTGAAAAACTGCATCTTGATTTCAGCAAAATCCTGATCGCATGCGAGATCATTCCAGCTGATCTCGAAACACTTAAATTGATTGTGCAGACTGTGTCGATCGAAAATCAGTACAACATATCTGAGATCGGATTCAAATTTGGCTACACTATGGATGATGAAGGCTCCGACAAGGTGTATTGAGCGCTGTCAACACTACACGGATAATGGATGTCGACAACATAGTGAGAATTTCAATTATGTTTTTTATTAAAAACAACGATTACAAATATTTGTGATTGGTTCCGAGAGTGCTTAAGCTTCCAGAGACTCCATACGAAAAGCCTAATCATCGAACCAACCCCTGCGATTGGAAAAACTTTAACTTTACTTGGTAGCTTTCAACAGTGTGTTTCAATTCAATGTACATAGGCTCACTTAACAATCTCATGACCACGATATCATATTCTGTCACTTTCTGGTGCTTCTCATACAGTTTGTTTGTATATTCGTTAATTTCTTCTAAGGTCCCGGGTATAGAAAATAAACCTAATGCTTCCATATCGGCCTGGTATTTTTGTAGTGTGCGTTTTGCAACATCAAGATTTGCCAGGGCACGTGTAACGACTGCCTCTTTTTGTTCCAGTCTTGCGAATGCACGGTTGTATTCAGTGTAGAAACTTCTTGATTCCGACAATAGTTTTAATTTTTGATGAAGGGCGTCGTTATGTGACATTTAGAATGTAAATTTTTCCCCGTTTATATACAAGTTCACATCTGTAGCATGAATATTTCCCGAATCCCTCGAAATGCAAAATATGCATAAAGTACATTTATATTCGTTTTTGTATATGAATACAAATAATCAAACCAAACAGTACCGGACCAGCACTCATGATTTTACTCTCGACCTATCCATGTGGAGATAAGATAGTTCGTCATGACTTATTTTGTATATTAATACAAACAATTTTCTTTGTTACTATATGCTACCCACACCACTGCTACCACAAAATGAGACCACTGAAGAATCAGCCAAGGGTTTAGATTGCACTGTGATTGTAGTTTTATTAATATTGTTCGGGGTTACGATTGGAGCTTTCGTATATTATACATTACCCTCTAGAGATCCAGTCGATTTAGGCGTGCAAACACTTGAGATGCAACAGGCAAATTATTGTGCTGGTCGATGTTGTTATCCTCGGTCACAACCTCCAACAGGAAAAACTAATGCACTACAAGCTGGAGCTCTTGTATTTGAGATGCTCGGTAACAAAGGGTGTGTCGAATGTCCCGACTACTGGAACCTCAAAATCCTAGAGTGTCCTACTACAAACCAAACAGTACCGCAATAGGACTTATGTTTCTATCAAACCTATTTTACATGTTAAGATTGCACAAGTTCTTGATATCTTGAGTAAATTCGGGCACCAATTTTTTTTGAATTATTATATTTTTAGTTCGAGAGTGATTCTAAAAATAGCAGCTTCTATAAAACCTAGGTTTTGTGAAGCAAACAAACACAAGCAATCAAGCATGCGCGACAACATCACTGAAGAAGAAAAGATCCTGTACTATGTACGCACTCTCGATACGGAATCTTTGGAACGTGCTTTGTGGAGGATTTCTCCCGGGACGTTGGAATTGAAGAACATGACAACAAGTGACAGGACCCCATGTAACCTTTCGAATATCAACAAGGGTGTGTCGTTTGAAAAGTTGGATCATGGCTGGTGGGTCGACAATGGGTGCTTTCAGATTTTTCGAGGATACAAAATGCACCCCAAGATTCATAGCATTGGTTCACTCTTGCATGTGTTGACCAGTCTGTATTACGAAATCAGGCTCAGTGTTTTTCACGTGCCACTCATGGAAAGTTATAAGAAAATGTTCAAACTCCTACTAGATCATCGAGCTGATCCTAACCACCAGCTAATGCATCCGTGGGTCGAAAAAGATTACTTTGAGAAAATATGCTCAGATGTCATTGGACAAACGCCTTTGCATTTTGCTGTGGCGCAGTTTGATATTGAGGGTGTAAAAATCTTACTTGCGAACGGTGCCGATCCCACTCTTGAACATGAGGGCTGTAAGTCTGTGGTTCAAATGGTAGAGGATCTGAAGAAAAACATCAACAAAGACATCCATCCGTACTCCCCCCGTCATGATGACACTGACTTTTACACGCAGGATACTACCATAATGTACGACCTTGTTATGGAATTCAAGAAGAACTTCAATGTATAAAGTTTAGTTAAGACAAGATTTTGCCTCGAAAAGTTACAGACTGTTTTTAATCGATTTTTTAATAAACGCTTAAATGCACTCGACGAAATTTTTTTGTGTGTTTTGGAGTTATTATCATCCAAGTCGAGCCAAGATAATAAATCAAACATATATTTTGACACAAATTTCCCGAAAACATGCACAAAGCAAACTGTCTTCTACTGATTTGCAAAAATACATTGCATGGACATCAACATGAAGCATATATATATTTCGAGTGATTTACACAAATACATGCAAAACTATATACTTGATTTTTTGTGTGTCTAAATTTTTTTTATCTCAGCTGTGCCAGGTCTCGAGACCAGATGATAAATTCAAAAGTACGTTGTATCAACATTAACATGATACAACACAAGAATATAATGCACCAACATGACGATCAGAAACTATGAAATGGATTTATGGTCTCACTCTGGATTCCATGTCCACGTGAGTGTTTGGTATTCACACAAAACTTTATGTTGGTGAACTTGAAACATTATATAAGCATATCAAATTGATTGTGTTGAATAACAAGATAAACAATTTCACTTAAAAAAATCAATATGAATAATACCAAAACACAGGAAAATTTTGATATCTGCTTCTGTAATAATGGACTATTTGATAATGATATTACTGCCATGGAAAAAAAATTGCAAAAAAAAATTCATCTACAGCAATTTGAAATCAATTCAATCCTACAATCAGCATATACACACGATGGCAATATATGTGTCTTGGTTGACTGGATTGGTGACTATGAACCCTCCTGGGAGCTTCTCCAAAATATCAAAACCAATGTCGAAAACATGTTTGAACACATGGTCCACTCACACATTCCAGTTATGCTTCGTGAAATTAAGTCAATCTCACAAAGAATCAAGAAAAAAGATGGCCAACAACACGTCTTTGTAGATTGGGTGGGTGATTATGAACCTTCGTGGGAGTTACTTGAAAATATGCCAATAAGCATACGCAACTTGGGAAAAAATAACAATGTGAATGAGTCTGCAGCCTTTAAAGATGCCGTTGACCCAAAACTTGAAAATACTGAATTAGGACAACCATTTGTTTTGGATAGCTTTCTTAGGCAGGACATGGACAATAAATATATGACATCAGAATACTATGGTGATTTCGATAATAGACATGACGTGCCATTTACGAGTATTAATGCTGCCCATTTAAACTATGTATATCCTAGTGAAAAATCGCGTCAAGCAGCAATGCCATCCAAAAAAGAAACACAACCCCAGCTTCAACAACAATGCCCACAAGGAATTAAATTCCAACAACCACATCTACAACAATTCCAACAACCACATCTACAACAATTCCAACAACCACATCTACAACAATTCCAACAACCACATCTACAACAATTACAACAACCACATCTACAAGCATACACACAACAATTCCAACAACCATACACTCAACAATTTCAACAACCACATCTACAACAATTACAACAACCACATCTACAACAATTCCCACAACCACATCTACAACAATTCCAACAACCATACACTCAACAACAATACCCATATTCATATCCACATCTACAACCCATATTATTACAAGGCCAAATGCTTGGCCCAGTGCATGCACGACAAATCAGATAACAGATATGATAAATCCAAAAATATATTTTGACATTACGTTTTCGGACACAACACAAATACATTGCATCAAGAACAATGTAACAAAAATAAGAAACACATTTTGTTCTCGTGATACGTGTCAAGATATACACTGACTATATAAGTAGGCAGTGGTAGCAGAAAAATTCGTTCGGATGTGCGCAGACTTGCTCTTTCAAGAGAATTCTTCGGGCGGAATGCCCTTCCGCGACATGATGTTTTGCGTAATGGCACCACAGTAAAATGAACAAGAGTGCAGTGCTAGCAAACAAGCCGGAAATCATCCGTTCTTACTTTGGAACCAGCAGAATGCATGGATAATTTGTATCGACCTCGTCTAAAAATGAAATGTACACCTCGCACTTGATGTTGGGCAGTATGACACAACTACCACACCTTGTGTTGTTTGTTTTCATCCATTATTCTCAGATCTTTCTCTTTGTTTTGTTCGATTCGTTTATTGTACATTTTGATATATATTTTTACAAAACTGTTCTCTTTTTCGGACCATAGATTATTTATGTTTAAGTTCTAGGATCTTATCTACAAATACTTATTTTATGTGGAGACAGTGTTTTGATATCATGTTGTATCACATTGTCTTGATCACTAGAATAAATTTTCAAAGTTTGAATTTTATTAATAACAATTTTTACACAATAACAAAATCATCTATTTCGTCACTACTGTCTTTTTCTTTTTCCACTTCAGCTGGCTGGCTTCTTGTTTCCTCCCCGACTGTCCAAGTATCAGAGGCCTTGATATCTTCTGGATACAAATTTTTATTGTTGCGAGCCAATGTTTGCTTCATCTTCTTTGGCTGCACATTTCCGGCTTTGGTATTGTACAAAAATGTTGGCTCTGGCTTGTTTGGAACTTTGAAAATCTGATTATTGAATGGATCAATAATTCGTGTAAACATTCACAAAGTCGGTTTGTTAATTTGTCTTGTAATTCTGATTCTATTTATATATATATATATTTTCGTCAACACTGTATACGATTTTGTTAATACTTTTTTCCATTGGCTACTCGTCAGATTCTGAAAAATCGTCTGACTCGGTGCTTCCATCATCTGACTCCGTCTGAGACACAGACACCAAAGCATCCGTATCATAGTTTTCATCGGAAACGCTGCATTTCATGCGTGTTGCTACGGGGGGCGAGCCCTTGTATTCGCTGAGGTTGCGACAGTGAACACGCAACTGATAATACACCCGCTTTTTTTGGATATGGTGCACGTTGCAGACATTAAGAGTGCAAACGCCATCCAAAAGAATTTGTGTCACAGTTCCCCAGGACTCATTTGCGCAGAAGTATTCCAATGTTTTTTTGCACTGCATCCTGATTTCAGTTCTTCGCTCTGCTGAGTTGAAGGCACGCGACTCGATGAGCTCGGATCCGGGAGCATTGACGAGCATGAAGTGTTGTCCAGTTTGTATGGTATTGTTGCTCATAGCACTGTAATTGCGCTTGGCCATGGTGGATACCTGGGACAATGTGCAGAGGATTATTTTATAGAAAGGAAACTGGATATTTATAGTGCAGGAGATGTCCGTCTATTTTTAGGACGAGGTCGTGGATTGCAGTTTGCGGGCGGTTGCAATGTTTGTACATAAAACACCGCCAAACAAGAGAAGCACCCCAACAAGATAAAGCGCCCAGTTTGAACCCGAAAAGTGTGCTGTTTCCTCATAGAAAATAGCACCTGTCAAAATATTTCCAACGTTCCAAAACACATAGAAGTTCGGGATGTGGTACAGTATGTCGTTGACTGCAAGCGATGCGTTGATAAGATATATTTGCAGAGGCAACGACACTACGAAAACTAGAATAATCATAACAACAAATGGGTTGTTGAACTGGTCTTGACCCGAAAACGTAAAGACCAAGAGCCCTGCAAATGCTTTGCCAAACAGTGCCGTGAAATTGCCTACAACTGATCCTACAATGACATAGAGTGCTCTGATCGTCTTGCCGGGGCGTTCGATAACATGTGGATTATCCAGACTCACGCGTGTTTTTCGTGAAACAAAATCCAACTGGATTGCAATGAGACCCGCAGCCACAATCGACGCCAGAATAGCAAGGAGGACTATCACTTTGGGCTCTTCATAATGCTTGATCAGCCGTGGTAGCGGCCACTCGTTTGGTCGATGATCGCTTCCTATTACTGTCAAGATAATACCGCAAATGATAAACATAATCGATGCAATGTCGTATTTTGAAACTACTTCATTGGCAAATATATTTGCCAAGAAGGTACTCACGACCAAAGACCAGCTCCCAATCAGAGTCACCACAGACAAAGGTGAAATTCCCAGAGCAACAAAGTCGCACACGTTGCCTATTGCAAAACTGCACAACCCAGCAATCCATATCCATGGAATGTTGTTATCCAGAAAAATAAAATTATTTTTTTCTCTGTTTTTTTTCAATTCTATAGGCAAGAGTGGTGTTGCGTGAGTCTCTTGCAAATCTACTTTGTCGGTGCTGAGGTTAGGACTGCTAGAAACGCTGTGAAGTTTCCAGATGCAAAGTCCGACCGCTTGAAGTGAAGACCCAACAAGAGCGAGTATAATTCCATATAGAAAAAATACCATTTGAATAGTGATATCTCGCATGTTATATATATGAAGTTTCAATTCTATTTGTATTAAACACTACATCGTGTTTGCTTGCCATACTAGATTGCACGGAGTATCATTACAAAATGAAGTAAATGGTGAATTGTGTGCTTCTGATGCCGTAAATATATAGAGATGTGATAATTACGCTCCAAGTACCATGAAATTTTTGCCAAGTGTTGGTAACGCAAAATTTGATGTAGCATGTAACAATACTTGCAGCAGAATCGACAACTGTCATGTGTCTTTTGGTACAATTACTAACGACATTTCTAGTTTAGATATGCGCATGTGTTTTCTTTATACTGTTGTTAAGGAATTGTGCGCTAACTGATAAATCAAACAGTCTCTCCTGTCCATATCCTGGCATATCGATAAGGTACCCGCACATATGCACCCCCAAAACCTTCTTCCATTTTATACCATTCTCTCGGGGTCATAAATACACCCCCGTTTTTGTCCGACACTTTCCGGCTTTTTCCTCCGTATGCAATCTCATTTCTCCTTTGCTTTTTACATTTCTCCAATTCATATCTCAGGCACACCATTTCAGATTCCATTTTTTCAATTTTGCAACACAGGATGTCATGTCTGAACTTTAGTTTTGAATACTCGTTGTCTTGCTCCTTGGAAGCTGTACTACAAAAAAAAAATCGAAACAAAGCCATTCAGTCTATATTCGGAAAATAGATTCCGGTCTGCTGCTATATATATAAGACAAAATGAGGAATATCACAGACACCATGCTCTCTCGCACAGCACGTTTTCTCATAGTATGTTTGATCTTTCCACTGCACGTAGTTTGTGAAGACAAGTCTGCGTTTTTTAGATTGTACAACATTACAGACCCAAACACATACAATCACACCGACACATTTCTATTGCGTCTTCTATACCCCCGGCTCGCTGCAAAATCAAAGAGATGATAAACTTGGAAATTTTATTTTTTTCGTTACAGTTTGATGCTCTGAACAAACTTGATCTCAAGCTACTCAAACTTGGTACAGTACTCGAAGTAGTCTAGGATATTTTGGGGCAAATACTCGTTGAATTCCAGTGAGAAGCTCTTAATCAGCTCGACCATCTCCGGGCTTTCAGAAGCTTGTGCCTTGATTGTGTGGGCTTGGTTGCTTTTGAAGTAATTGTGACCATCGTGCGAGGTTTTTTCGTCGTTGTATTGCATGCACAGAAAATCACCTGCCAAGACGTTTTCGTTGACAAGCACATATGACTTCATGTCTTCTGGAAAGCGCACAATCCCGGAAGGCTTGTGGATATAATCCACAACTTTACAATTGACCCGATCATCTTGCTGGGACCCATTGATTTTTGTAATATAGGATGCATGCAACGAGACGTGGACACCATATCCCAGCTGGTCATACATCCCGTCGGTGACCTCGTGGATTTTCAGAGCAGGATATACCAGATCTGCAGTTTTCTGGATCAGAATTTTCAAACGAGCAATTTGGTCGAGCATGTCGGATTTCTCTTCTTGCAAAATGTTCGTGTCTTCCTTCTTCGAATCAAGGACCTTGATCTTTTTCAGCCATTGCAAAATGGCGTTTGTCCGGGCAGTCTTTTTTTGCTTTTTCAGCGGGTCAAGGATACTTGTCACTTGGTCGATTGGCATGTAGGCTGCAACCGCGTTGAGTTTCCATACCGACACCAGTCTCCACACATACTGAACAAATGCCTTGACCTGCTCAGGCTCGATTTTGCAAATGCTTTGCATGATAAAGTCCACAATCAGGATGATATCGTTGAGCTGGTACTTGGTTGTGAGTAGCGCATTGTCCACAACAAACTGATTGCTAGCGGCGTTGCAGTAAGTACCGTCGCTCTGCACATCACTCAAATTTACTTGTTTGAGAGCTGCCATGGTGTATATGGAAAGGCCACATTTCTTGCACCCGCCCTTTGGACAAAAATTGCCAATATACCGTTGTGCTTGCAAACACACATCGTTCTCGTTGCCAAGAAAAATGTCGTACAGTGCGTCGACGAAATATTGTGCCCGGGGATTCAATTTTGGAGTGTTCAACTCTGTCATCTCAAGAGCATAACAATCAGGCTCGTACTGAAAACCACCACGGGAAGGCATGAAGAAATAAATCTGTTTTTCCTCGGGACAGTTGATTAGTCGTGTCCCCTTTGCAATGTCTATCGTAGCTTGCACACCTTGTCCTTTTCCCGGCTCCTCGTGAATCCTCACATGGTTCCAAACACTGCCTGACATCTTGTTCATATGCATAAATATGGAATGTTCGGAAATGTAGGGAGCCGGCTGCAGCGACATAATATTCCCTGGTTTGATCTTTAGCACAGTGCCATTCATGTCCAGCCGAATACAATATAAATGATTGCAGCACGGCTTGACTAGCTCACCAAGCTGTCCGTTGTATTCGTAATTTGTCTTCAAATCGACAATCATGACCCTCGTTCCTGTTGCTAACGACATTCTGAATGCCAACAATCACCCATGCAGATATATGAGAACGGCGAATGAATAGACCTATTTTTCGATTCTAATTTTGTTTTATTTTGCTGGATAAAGGGTATCGAACCCATTCAATAAAAAAATCAAGAGGTACCGGAAAACATGAACGCGTTCGGTAATGAAAATTCTTTGCTTGGTCGTATGCACAAGGTCCTCAACATACGGACTGTCACAATGCAGCGTGAGGAACCCGGTAAAGGCATGGGATTGGTCGCCAAAGTTTCAATCAAAGCAGGGTTTGTACTCAAGGATATCGAACCTGCACTGGGCTTCCGGTTCGATCCTTGTTTTGACACACGCTGTATGAAATACATTGATAGCCTACCGTGGCTTCAGAAATCAAACCACAAAGCCGACAAGCTCGATATCCATGCACTGGAAGAAACAATCCAGGAATTTGTTTGCTGTCTCAAAACTCTCAGTCATTCAGTCGAGAAGGACCAATTCTGTGCACAAGGTGGATGCTTCAAGTGTGGGTTACATCCTACACTCTTTGCTGCGTTGCTGTCGGCTAACTTTGACGAATTTTCAAATCAAAAATCAGCGTACAACCGGTGGGTCAAAATTATGTGTGTTGACCAAGAGATTGTTTCAAATACTCTCCAGTTTTTCGAGATTCTCATGGTCACTGACTTTCTATTGAAAAGCGAAACTCGCATCAGTGCCGAAATGATGGCAGAGTATGTGCAATACGTATGGACCGTGGTCGGGGTTTTCAAAACTTGCTCCTACAGCCTGTATGCACCAATGCACACTCAGGAACACGAAGATTACGACAATTGGACCGAATTGTTGAAACAAAAGGTCATATCGTTTACACGAATTCTCAAGAACAAAGGTCCCAAAAGCGATGCCGATGTGCTCGAGGGAAAAGCACTGCAAGAAATGATGAACAAGAGCCCCCCACGACCGCAGGACTTTAGTGTGTGCTTTTTTTCATTGCACCACCAGATTAGCTACATCAACGGGGCCGATGAAGACACCCCGCCAAATGTAATCCTGAAACAGTGTGTGAAAAAAGTTGGCATTGATCACATGTTCGAACACGACAATCTCACTTACTTTTTGGAAACTACACACGACATTAACGAGGGTGAATATCTTTCTTTGGGATATAATGGTCTGACTTCGCAGGGATACTTCAACGTCGACGAATCGTTGGCTCTCTGGTCGGTAGTTGTTGAAAACCCTGAAATGCGTCCAAAAATATCGAGATTTTTGCGAAGATTCTCTTCAAAACTTCCAGGATACGTCCAAAAATTGCTAGAGCAGTGCATATAAATGGTTATTACAAGACCTTTTTGTACCCCAACTCCCGACGGAAATAACTCTGTTTATTCATATATAAGTTTCCATGTGTTTCAAAATAAAAGGTAATTACATCAACACCCATGTCCATGTATTCGTCGTATAATCACATCATGGCGTTTTTGGATTCGATCGAACCGATGTGCAGAGAAGATGTAGCAGTACATCAAAAAGAAATCTATAGTAAAGTATTGTACTTGCAACTTGAGACGTTCCTGACACAATCTCATGTAGAAGAACTAGAACTTCAAATTGAAGCAATGCACAATACTCATAAAACATTGCAGATTGAAAATGACAAAATCGCAAAACTTCTTCAAGACTCGAAATATCAGGAGCATACCATAAAAAAACGTTTTCAGACTCTGGAAACGGATTTCGTTCAAGCGCAGGAAATTGCTTGTAAAAAGATTCAAATGATACAGACCGAGTCGAAAAAAAGTTTGTTGGTGATGAAACAAGACAACGCCAACGTCAGAGAACGATATTATAATCTGCTCGAAAACTACAACAAACTTTATTTGGTGCATGAACCGCCTGAATAGGGAGTTTCTGTATGCTCGTCTGTCCCGAATCCTTGTTGGTTATATAAATTTTTATTGAAACATTATTTTGGTATCTCAATGGCAAACGTGTCCATGTAAGGCCATATGAAGTCCTTCTAGAATACAAATATAAACAAACGTGTCCATGTGAAGTTGTGGTTTTTTTTTAGTTTTGTTAGCTTTCATGTTTTTTTTTTAGTTTTGTCAGCTTTCACGTTTTTTTAGGTGTAATCGAAAATTCGAAAATCAAATTTTTGGGTTCTGAAATAAAGAAAATTTGTTTGCTGACGACATTTCAGAATTCCACGAAAAAGCCAAAAAATTGAAATAAAAGTCGTACTATCATTATAGTCTTTCAATCCGAAATTCGATAATTTAATAAAAAAATCGATTGGTTCTAGATGTCTAGAGCAAAAAAAACGGCGGGGCTGATTGCATTGTTGGCGTAATAAGGTAATAAGGCAGCGTAATAAGGTAGTTGAAGAGCATTTTGTTATTGCCGAACTCGCACACGCTTCTGCAAATGCCTTGGCTTAAGCATCAGTGCTTGCTGCAGCTTTGCCATTTCACACTTCTGGTAAAATTCGGAAAGATCTGCGTGAATATGCATTGCGACGAATTGAAATCATAAAATATCACAGGTCTCGGTTTCGTCAACAATCAACAAACACCATATGGAGGTGCAATCATGCATTGTGATGTTCGATTGTTTTCTCTGCTTCTGGCATTGTATGTTTGTTGTAATCCGTTCACATGTATTGTCATGTGCTATACGTTTGCTTTCTTCAGGTATCGTATGCTCACACCCTTCTGTCGACAAATGTAAACCACCAATATCCTATCGGATCTGTCGGGTTGCATGAAACTTCGACCTGGAACATGCAAGATAGCTCGTCAAGATCCCTCGACAATACTGCCTACAGCCATCATCAGACTAATACGGTATGTGTCTCTCTGCACATGTTTGAGCATGTGTTGTCCGGAGAATATTCACATATTTTCCTTACGACCCATGCTGTTTTGCATAGGCGCCCGATGCATGGCCTCACGAGGATGGTATAGATCGAGGACCAACGATTGTAAGTTTCGTGTTTATGTTATGCTCGATTGCAAAAATGATCGTTTCTGATTGTTCTGTGTTGTCCGGAGAATATTCACATATTTTCCTTACTACCCATGCTATTTTGCATAGGCGACCGATGCATGGCCTCACGATGATGGTATAGATCGAGGACCAACGATTGTAAGTTTCGTGTTTATGTTATGCTCGATTGCAAAAATGATCGTTTCTGATTGTTCTGTGTTTCCAACAGGAATATTCGAATTTTGAACACGGAATTTCTCCTCAGCAAAATGATTTTGACTTTGAACCTGAAGAACTAGGATTTTGTCCTGCCTCCTGGCAAACATCTGAAAATAACGGGCAATCGCTGTTGTGCGACGAGACACCGACAGACAACCATCAGGAAACTGTAGAAGAAGTGCAATCGGATGATTATTCTTTGAAAGAGCAGTTGGATGCTTTCCAATCAGAAAAGAAAGCATTTGATGAACACAAGGAATCATTTATGAAACTCCATAGCGAAAAAATGGCACTTGAGGAACAGAAGAAAAAATTTAAGAAATTCCAATCGGACTTGATGTTGGAAAATGAGAAAATGAAGAATAAAGAACTTGAAGAACAAGTTGCTAGAAATAAAGAAGATAGAAAGAGGAAAAGGGAAGTAGATGAAGAAAACTCGAAAGAACTAGAAGAACAGGTTATCAGGGATGAAGCTGACGGAAAGAGGAAAAGGGACGTGGATGAAAAAGAAACCAAAACGGAACTTGACGACGAGGTGAGGAAAAGGTTAAAACTCGAGCATGAGTTGATTTCACAAAAAAAGCAACTTGCGATGAAGTTGGAGAAAGAAACTTCAAAATTACAGGATGAGATAAAAGATACAGAGAAACAACTGGACACGGAGCTGGAGGAAGAAATCTCAAAAATACAGAAGGTAATAAAACATGAACACGAAAAAATCCAAACTTTGGTTGAGAAGCAACTGGCGATAGAGCTTGAGAAAGAAACTTCAAACATACAAGACGATATAAAAAATGAAGAGAAGCAACTAGACACAGAGCTGAAGAAAGAAACCTCAAAAATACTAGAGGAGATAAGAGATGCAGAGAAAAATATCAAAACTTTGATCGAGAAGCAATTGGCAATGGAGTTGGAGAAAGAAACTTCAAAAGTACAGGATGAGATAAAAGATACAGAGAAACAACTGGACACGGAGCTGGAGGAAGAAATCTCAAAAATACTAGAGGACATAAGAGATGCAGAGAAAAATATCAAAACTTTGGTTGAGAAGCAACTGGCGATAGAGCTGGAGAAAGAAACTTCAAACATACAAGACGATATAAAAAATGAAGAGAAGCAACTGGACACAGAGCTGAAGAAAGAAACCTCAAAAATACTAGAGGAGATAAGAGATGCAGAGAAAAATATCAAAACTTTGATCGAGAAGCAATTGGCAATGGAGTTGGCGAAAGAAACTTCAAAAATACAAGACGAGATAAAAGATACAGAGAAGCAACTGGACACGGAGCTGAAGGAAGAAATTTCAAACACACAGGAGAAGATAAGAGATGCACAAAAAACCATCAAAACTTCGGTTAAGAATCTTGTTCAAAGTCAGAGTGATGATGACAATATGTCTGAGACCAAAGAAGGCAAAGAGGATGTCACCAAGAACAAAGAAGGAGTCTTCGGTGAAAAAAATCCACAAAAATGGAAAAACGACGAGCCTTCTGGCTTTGGCATGGTATATTCAAATGTCATGTGTTTTTCCATATGGTTTATGTCAAACTGCGCACTGACTTTATGTTTTACATTTACAGCAATACAAATATCTACGGACTGCTTTCCCACATGAATCCACGAATGCAAGTGGTGTCACAGCCACATCTACCATCAATACCACAACCAGCCAAAACACATTGTTCAATCGAAACTCGAGTTCAACACTCCACAACACTACAGCGGTAACTTCTTCTAATAATTCATTATTTTTTTATTTGATGTCTTGTTAATATCAAAATCTCTTACTGACATTTACATGTATCCACAGGAGCCATTTGCCTGGAGACACCCTCTTACTACCCCTGCAGAAGATGTTATGGTGAGTCATTGTATGATGACTAGAATGTTGTTACGCACAGAATTTGATTTTTTTTCTGTGCAGATGGGGAATCAGTTGTCTGTGTATCCTCCAATTGCTCATCACAGCACAACGCAACCGAACATTTCCGAGGTATTTGGATTGAATTCACTTGTCTATACCAAACATAATGTGTAGAGTCAAATTTGAAGGTTATATTCTGCCGATTTTTTTTCAGGGACATGGTGACGAGACCCCGCTCATGACACCAGTAAATTCGAGTATTGTTTCACGGCGTGCATCTTGGCATTCAACTTCCTCACAAGAGGTACGATGAGTCAAATGTTTGCAAAGTAAATACAAACTCGCATCTAACATTGTGTACATCGGCAGATGAATTCTGAATCAAGCGAACATTTTTCGTTACTGGTTGCCGCTGCTGCCCAAACGGTACACATGTCTTGTCAAAATCTCTCCATGTTATGAATATTTCTGACTGAAACATACAAAATCCAGTTGACGTTTAATTCCCCTCGTGCTGCTCTTGCTTCTTCGTTCTCAATCCCAGCGGCTGGACATAATGCTGAAACTGCCACGAACCAGGTACGCTGCGAAGCATACAGACGTCAGAAATCAACATTTTCTACGATTGTGTCTAATTCATTTTATCATGATTCACAGATAGTGGTAGGGAGTTTGGTGCGAGTCCACAGCCTTCTCTCAAATACCAATTACAATGGAGCTACAGGCGTTGTAATTCAATTGCTGCCAAATCGTTACAGAGTCAATCTTCCAACAGGGGTGAACATCAATGTGCCTTTTGGAAACATCGTATTGATAGCACCTACCAATTCTACAGAGGTACGAGTGCTGTAAATTTTTTTTGCAATGAAAGCATGTGTGGTTGAAAATGACATGAGACGTGCAGGAATCTGAAGATGTTGGTCACACAGGCCTCACAGACTCAAGTGATGAAGAGGTGTTTTTCTCAAACTTTGTCCTTTTATTCTGGAAACTTTATACATGTAATACCTGGAATTCTAATTTTCTTATTTTTTCACAGGAATCTACACAGGCCGATTCCGACTATCACTTGGATGTAAGAACATTACGAGTCCTCTGTTCATTTTAGTCTTGAAATTATAGCTAATATTATTGTTTGATTTCTCAGGAAAACTCAAACTTGGAAAGCGGCTCGGACGAGGACTACACTGATATTCCGGAAGAAGCAGAAGACGAGAACAACGACTTGCAGGTTCAACTTTGTTTTTTCGATTAATGTACACAATAATTATTGACTGTCTTCCCAGTGCTTACTTTCAACTTATTTGCTACAGGACGCAGCGGACTACTCTGACGATTACGACAACTATTTTCAGGTTTATTTTTGTGTTTTGCTCCATGTTTGACGTATTATGTAGAATGTTTTCAAGATTCTTATTGTCTTTTTGTTTGATACAGGCCTATAGCCCAACTGATTCATTGCTATCTGCTGACGGTACCATATTATCACCATTGTCGCCATTGGGCTTGGAATTGGGCTCATCACTATATTTAGCTGACCTAGTCGATTTTACAGTGAGTATACATGTTTTCACGTGTAACACTGCCAGCCACCAAAAAAATCCAATAACACAATCTTTCGAAATACACAGAACGCGCTTACCCCCGATACACCAAACTATGCTAGCCCTCATGATTCAGACCATTCTGACATGATGCCACGTGGGGCCTCGATCAATTCTAGCTCCAGTGACTCCAACGAGACTATGTCCCCAGGACCTGTCACTCCAAGACAAAACTCTTCCAATTCCAATGACTCATCAACCAATTCTGTCAACCGAATGGCCTCGAACACTTTACAATCCAATTCTAGCTCAAGCGACTCCAACGACACCATGTCCCCAGAACGTGTCATACCAAGACAAAACTCTCCCTGTTCTAATGACTTCTCAACAGATGCTGTCAACCGAATGCACTCGAACAACGCACCATGCCCTTGTAATTGTAGCAGTACTATGCCTGGGGACAATGCTCAACAAACGCTGTCTGAGACGGTATGCATATGCAAAATACATGCACAATATTGCACTTGAGAAACCATATTATTAATCTCCATTTTTGTTTTTTTTCTCCAGCGCACAATTTTCGAAGGTGCTTATTTTCTGTGGGCCGGATTTAACGGACCGCAGTTGCTTCGTCTCGATAACATCATTCAGGGTGTCTACAGCCACAGCTCTGCAGTCTATGATATGTATCAAGAGCCCGAAGTGGATAGAATTGAATTTACAATCGACGAGGTTGTGTATCTTTTTCTCTCGCAGTCTGTGTTTGAAATTGATGTATTCCACCATGGTCTGATATTCTATGTTTACAGATTCGGTTAATGACACCAGTATCGCCTGCGAATGTCCAGATTACCGAAAACAACGACACTGGGGATCGTATACGTGTACGTCTGACTACTGCACGAGGAATCCGGTTTTCGTCGGCACAGAGGAATGCATGGAATTTACGTTTCCGCGAGCTCAATAGCAACCTTCCTGGTCGTATCACAGTCACGACTCGATTCTTTGCAAATGTACTTTTGCAAGTTCCTGAAAACTCATACTTCATTTGATAACCGAGTTGATTTGTCTGTCGACATTCAAAGACCAAACATAATCACCACACAAGATGAATTTTTTTTTGCAAAATAAATTGGATTAAGTTCAAACTCGTTCTGCACAACACTTGCTAATCAAGATGCACATTTCAAACAAGATTAGACAAAATATGCGTTGTCGCAAAGGATTTTCACATCTTGATCATCGTGGGTGCACAATTCCATGACAATCACAGCAATGTGTCCTTGTGGAATGCGGTCTTTCTGAAATCACTGGCTGGCATATCACGGCGGAACATTTTCTCAGAATTGACCCATAACATTTTGCGGCCTTGGATTCCCTCAGCACCCTACCACCGCAATCAAACATAACCCAGCTACAGAGTTCTCTGAAAGTTTCAGAATAAGATATTTTACCAAAATAAATATTTCAATATTTTTCTTGTTGTATTTGAATTATATATATATACAACAAAATTATCCGAACAATAAAATATTGTTCTCATGCCATCAAAAATGTGTATATTATGTTTTTTGATTATGGTAGTATACATTCAGTGCCAACAATGTCAGCAAGGATACACATTAAAAAATAATCATAGTCAAGAATGTCAAAAATGTCAACAAAATACCTATAAACAATATTATGGAAACGATTTGTGTACACCATGTGTCGAGAATTCGCGGACACTTAAGTTAGCATCAACAAGTCTGTCAGATTGTCACTGCGATCATGGTTTCGAATCTTTTGATGTAGGTGGAGGTACTGGAGAGTCAATTTGCATCCCAACTATAGGAAAATGTGCAATAAACTCATTTGAAGATCCCAACGGAAACGGGTCATGTATACGCTGTGATTCAATACACATTGGACTTGAAGGCAGCGAACAATCATTTTATCCAGATCGTGTTCATGAAAGGAATAGCAGTGATTACTGTAATCAATGTAAAATAGGGTTTATGAAGATTATACGTGATGATGGATCTGGTTTTGATTGCGTAACGTGCAATGACTTTAGCGGATCAGTTGACAGTCCAGGACAAAGGAAATATGGCCCCGAGTCTGCCCAAAATACGTGTGTAAGTTCTTGTTGGACCAATAGTCTTTCGGGTATGTATTTCCCATCAAATAATATAGAAATCTCTGTTTGTTTGTGTTTTCCCGGACATGGTGACTTAATATCAGATAACAACGAAGATATGAGTTGCGTACCATGTCTGGAAAATATGTATAATGATGTAGAAACAAATCTATGCAAACCGTGTATGGATCATTCTAGTACTAATGGGAAAACAATGCAGTCAGAAGAGGGGTGTGTTTGCGATGCTGGATACATTTTATCATATTCAGTAGATAGTCGTAGCCTGTTTTGTAAACTTGTTCCGATACTGAATTGTCTAGAGGGATTTTTTCAAACTGATGATCATGATCCAATTAGAGGATCATTCTGTAAGATGTGCCACCCAGGCAGCACATCGCCTGCGGGAAGTCTAGATCACTCAGATTGTGTCTGTGTGAGTGGATATGTTTTCAACACTGGAGCGCGTTATTTTGATGATATTTGTAGATTAGCCTCATCTGCTGTATGTAGTGTTGGATTTGAAAATGTTAATGGTGTGTGCACTTCATGCTCGTCAGGGAAATATGGGGCACTACTTTTAGATATTGCAAATTGTTTGGATTGCCAGCGTGGAACCTGGAATACAGACATTGGCAAGATTGGTGCTAATAGTTGTCTGAAATGTCCACGCGGGCACTTTAGTGAAATATCCGGTGCAGTGTCGAATAGTGTTTGTCAAAAATGTCCTAGTGGGTCACATCATCAAACCTTGGGTGCGTCGAGTAGACACGATTGTTTGACATGTGCATGTGGAAAATAAGAAAATATATGAAAGCAAACACTAGAGGCCCTCGGCCACTCTGAGCGCGACGCCATGCCCCGAAAGTGACACAGCGCTTCCAGGCTGTACTGGACAAGAAAAATACACGTTATCAGGAGTTTTCGAAGCACAAAATCGCTATATCCATTTTAAAAATAAAAAACAGAAACATTGCCTCGTTTAGCGTGTGTGTATTGTCTTGATATATGTAGAAAAATCGGCTTGGTTGAGAAGATTAATAATGCGAATACTAGCATGGGGTTTTATGAGGATTGTTTTTTATGTATATACATGGCTCTCTGATTTGTATTGTCCGAGCTTAATATGACACACGTTTTTCCTGTAGAGAACAAAAACATCAAAATCGACGAGGAAAGTGGTGTACGATTATCGAAACAAGATTTACTTGAGTACACCATTATCCAGAAAAATATTGATGCTTTCTTTGCATCGCGCTTTACTATATTCGCGTTTCGTGTATGCATCTTGTTTCTGTTGTTGAAAGTGTTTCTGGATATCATATATGAAGCGCTATTGGTCCTCTCGGTTGCGAATGGAACTGCTGTAATTTCCTCGATATCACGAAATTGAAACTCTGAGTGAGTTAATTCACGATTTGAGAAAACCGTATGTGGCATTATAAACCGAGGCCATTCTATCAATCACACATAAACGATTTTAGTGGAATTGTTGGCATCGACGAATACAAACAATGTCATGCAAAACGACACTGAATTCCAGCGCCTGTGGAAGCTTTCGATGTTTAATTTTTCCAAAATATCATATTTACGAAATAAAACAGTAGCAGTAGGGTGTATAAACACATGTTTGGTTTTAATAAATGTTTGGTTCAAGTCAGTCCTTCTTTCATACACACAATAAAACCGAATGTCATAAAACGATTCTACCGTGTTCCAGGTT